>ENA-UENT01000168-UENT01000168.1-marine-metagenome-genome-assembly--contig:-NODE-168-length-48998-cov-8.113101_pt1 | contig 48998 bp, 36 predicted proteins | sample MGYA00237879_ERZ529330 | MGnify/ENA primary metagenome ERZ529330 (study PRJEB26372, sample SAMN05368345) | marine metagenome | biome: cultured habitat; feature: ocean water; material: water; isolation... | reverse complement strand
GCCAGTAGGTGACCACTTCGTATTGCGTATAACCTGAAAAAGCACAGGCTTAAACAGCTAGCGTGCAATCAAAGTTTTTTAAGGATTGAATGACAACTAATCAATAAACTCAGGTAGGCAATAGCGACTGTTCTTTTTATTAGCTATTCTACAAACAACAGGACATTGCCAATAGTTTGCCCCATCAAAAAAGCCCCTGGCATTTTCTTTGCCAGGGGCTTATGAAGCAGTTCCTGAATGATATCTTATCGGGTCAGATACATATACCGCTGTTTGTCAAGCTCCCGGAAGAAGGGGTCCGAGAGGTCTTTGATGAAGCGGATGCCTTCACCGGTCGATTTCATTTCCGGCCCGAGGTTTTTGTCCACATTCGGGAATTTGTTGAAAGAGAACACCGGCACCTTAATTGCAAAGCCGCCCGGACGGGGCTTGATGTCAAAGTCTTTCAGCTTATGCGTGCCCATCATTACTTTGGTTGCGATTTTGAGGTAAGGCACCTGATAGGCTTTGGCAATGAACGGTGTTGTTCTTGATGCCCGTGGGTTGGCTTCAATCACATAGACATTATCGTCTTTGATGGCGAACTGAATGTTAATCAGGCCACGGATATCGAGTGCCTTAGCTAGTTTCTCTGCGTATTCCACCATTTTACTGACGGCTTCTACAGAGAGGCTGTAGGTGGGAAGGACGGCTGAGCTGTCGCCGGAGTGGATACCCGCAGGCTCGATATGCTCCATGATACCCATGATGTGCACCTCGTCGCCATCGCAGATGGCATCAATTTCTGCCTCTTTGGCCCGGTCCAGGAATTGGTCGATCAGGACACGGTTGTCCGGAAGGTGCTTGAAAATGCTCAGGACATGCCGCTCCAGTTCTTCATCATTGATGACGATCCGCATTCGTTGCCCACCGAGCACATAAGATGGGCGGACGAGTGCCGGGTAACCTGTTTTGCGTGCAGTTTGCAAGGCCTCATCAGCGTCGTTGGCAACGCCGTATTCAGGATATGGAATTTCGAGCTCCTTGAGCAAGTCGGAGAAGGCTCCCCTGTCTTCAGCCAGGTCCATATTCGGGAAGGAAGTACCAATGATATTATATCCTTTCTGATGGAGGGTTTCCGCCAGTTTCAGCGCAGTTTGGCCACCGAGCTGCACGATAACACCCTCTGGTTTTTCCAGTTCCAGGATTTCCTCCAGATGTTCCCAGAAAACCGGCTCAAAGTATAGCTTGTCCGCCATATCAAAGTCCGTAGAGACTGTTTCCGGGTTACAGTTAATCATAATGGCTTCGTACCCGGCTTCCTTGACGGCCATCAGACCGTGAACACAGCAGTAATCAAACTCAATGCCCTGCCCGATACGGTTAGGGCCAGAGCCAAGGACCACGATCTTTTTCTTGTCGGAAGAGGGGATACTTTCGTTCTCCTTATCGAAGGTAGAGTAGAAGTAGGGCGTTTGCGCTTCAAACTCAGCAGCACAGGTGTCCACCATTTTGTAGGTGCGGCGGATGCCCAGTTTTTTGCGGTAGTTACTGACCTCTTCATCCTCAATGCGCAGCAGCCAGGCAATTTGAGCGTCAGAATACCCAACCTCTTTGAGTTGGCGCAGGAAATCTTCTGGGATGTCCTCTGCCACGTTGTAGCGCATCAGTTGCTGCTCCATTTTGACCAGCCGCTTAATCTGTTTGATAAACCAGGGGTCAATGCGGGTGAGTTTGTGGATGGTTTTTTCCGGTACGCCGAGGCGCAGTGCATCTTTAAGCCGGAAGATGCGGTCTTCACTTGGCTTCTCCAGGCGCTCCAGTATATCCGCTGTACGTATCCATTCCTTTTTGTCGGCACCCAGGCCCATGCGGTTATTTTCGAGGGACTGGCAGGCTTTTTGTAAAGCCTCCAGGAAGTTACGCCCTATGGACATGACCTCACCCACCGACTTCATCTGCAGGCCCAGCTCGTGGTCAGCCCCCTGGAATTTATCGAAGTTCCAGCGCGGCATTTTCACAATTACGTAGTCGAGCGTTGGCTCGAAGTAGGCAGAAGTGGTTTTGGTAATCTGATTTTTGAGCTCATCCAGGGTATAGCCAATGGCGAGCTTGGCAGCAATCTTTGCAATGGGGTAGCCAGTGGCCTTACTGGCCAGGGCAGAAGAGCGGCTTACCCGCGGATTGATTTCGATCACGATCAGCTCTTCCGTCTCCGGGTTGATAGAAAACTGGATATTGCATCCTCCTGCAAAGTTGCCTAGGGATCGCATCGCCTGAATGGCTTCGTCCCGCATTTGCTGATAGGCAGTATCGGAAAGGGTCATTGCCGGAGCCACCGTAATACTGTCACCCGTATGTACGCCCATAGGGTCGAGGTTTTCCACTGTACAGATGATCACCACATTATCATTGGCGTCCCTGAGCAATTCCAGCTCATATTCTTTCCAGCCCAGCACTGCTTTTTCGACCAGTACTTCATGTGTGGGAGACATACTCAGTCCCCGGCGCAGGGCAGCATCAAACTGATCAGCACTATGCACGAAGCCTCCACCGGACCCACCAAGCGTGTAAGAGGGGCGGATGACGAGCGGATAGCCGATCTGCTGAGCAGCTTCCTTACCTTCCAGAAAAGAGTTGGCGATTTTGGAAGGCGCTACGCTTAGCCCGATGTCGATCATGTGCTTTCGGAACGCTTCGCGGTTTTCTGTAAGTTCAATAGCCTCAAGATCAACGCCAATCAGGCGGGTGTTGTATTTTTCCCAAACGCCCTGTTCGCCAGCTTCGATGGCCAGATTAAGGGCTGTTTGCCCGCCCATCGTTGGGAGTACCGCATCAATCTTGCGCTCTTCGAGTACCTGTACGATACTTTCAACGGTAAGCGGCAAGAGGTAGATGTGATCAGCAGTAACGGGGTCTGTCATGATGGTTGCCGGGTTATCGTTGATCAGGCTGACCTCAACCCCTTCTTCCCGCAGAGAGCGGGAGGCTTGAGAACCAGAATAGTCAAACTCACAGGCTTGCCCAATCACAATAGGCCCGCTTCCTATGATCAGGACGGATTGGATAGATTGATCTTTTGGCATTACGAGTATTTTAGACCGCCAACCGGTGCGAAGGAAGGAGTTACCGGTAAGGGGCAATTACAAATTGCATGCAAAGATATAATAGTTCATGGTTCCGGAACGAACGCAAACCCATGAATTTTTGATGGGGCAGGGCTATTCTGTGACTTCGAAGGACTGTTCTGCGGTGTAATACTCAATTTCGGCAGTGGCTTTTGCCCCTTGCAGGTCGAGTTGTTGTTGCTGCTTTTTGACCAGGTAAACCCGGTGCGGCCCGGGTTGAAGTTTCCTCAGCCGGATGCCTGCGATAGGAAAAGTATCACGCACAGAGGGGTTGGTCAGGGTAATAGTGGTCGCTTTATTATTGGCATCGCTAAACAACAGTACGATGCTCTCGCCTTCGTCGATTTTTTCGTCTTTGATATAAAGTGTCATGCCTTCTGAAAGGCTTGCAATGCCCCCAACTACGCTGAATGTTTCGATCGGACTAAGAGATAGCACGGCTTCCCGTGGTTGTCCATCAGCTGCCTGAAACCCGAAACGGTGGTCTTTTGCAAAAGGCGCGCGGGTGTCTAGAGTGTAACGTACCTGTTGGTCGGGCAGTGGGCGTGCATCTAAAGGGCGGCCCTGATAGGTAACTCCTCCGGGCATTTCAACCGGTTGAGCAGTGGAGATACTATCGCCTTCGCGGAAAGCAGCCGTGACTTTGAGCTGCCCCTGCGGAGCGATGTATCTGACAAAAAGGCTTGCGTAGGTGGTAGGCCCGGGCTGTTCGGGCTTCTCTTCTGCCTGACAGCTGCTAATTGAAAGCCCGATTAGCAAAAGCAATGAAAATTGTAGGTAAGTCAGGTGTGTTTGTCCCATCTTAAATTGGTTTAAATTGATCGTAAATTTAATTCCTTATTTGGGAATTTTGAAGGGAATACTACGTGGCAAACTATCGGATGGGCTATATCAGGGAATTTGGGCAGGTCAGTGCATACGCAAAGGCGGTGCAGGAAGGGAGCCGTTGTTTGTGCTAATTGCCGACATATTCTCTTTGTTGGTCAGGGTTTATTGATTTCAAAATCCTGATTGGTAGGGGTAAAGGTTTCGTCCCTTTGGGCTGAGCAGGTAATATCATCACAAGTAGGCTAGAGGATAAATTCCTTGTCAGCCAGAGGACTAAAATATCATTCTTTGGAATTAACAAGGAAGCGTTATATTTGCGCGGTCCGTTTAGCTAAAGCCTCATTATCCAATAGAACGGGAAAGCAGGTTTTTTTAAATCAGAAACCTGACTTATGCACAAATGTGATTGGTGAAGAACACAGATTATTTCCTACTTTTGGGAATGAGCAGGTGACCTCCCTCTCACAAATCCCAAAAGCATCAAGCAGGAAACAAAGCGATAAATCCTGATAATCATCAGGTTAGAAAGAGAGCGAACATTAATTTACACAGCTAGGGAAACCCATTGGTTTGTCGAAATTTTAAAACAGGAAATTTTATGGTACGTAATTTACTCGTGTTATTCGTACTCCTCCTTTCGGGAGCGACTGTCTTCGGGCAGACTTCGCTTCAGGGAGAGGTGGTAGACGATACCGGGGAGCCGATCATTTTCGGCTCGGTAGCACTCTACAAAAACGGAGTACTCATTACTGGTACTGAGACCGATTTTGATGGTAATTATTCCTTCAATGAAATCGATCCCGGTACTTATGATGTTGAAGCCAGCTATGTTGGCTACAATAAGCAGCGTGTGGAAGACGTGAAAGTCTTCGCTGGTAAAGCCAACCGCCTTGACATCACGATGACCTCCGATGCGGTCAATCTTGATGAGGTCGTTGTAACTTCCTACAAAGTGCCGCTCGTGGAGCAGGACAATACCACGCAGGGAGCAACCATTACCAGTGATCAAATCAAGAACCTCCCTACCCGTAACATCAATGCTCTTGCAGCAACCACGGCTGGCCTTGCCAGTGCCGATGAAGGAGATGCGATTGCCGTTCGGGGGTCCCGGAGTAACGCAACCGACTACTATGTAGATGGTATTCGTGTACAGGGTAACCTTATCCCGGAATCGGAAATTGAACAGCTGCAGGTCATCACCGGTGGTATCGAAGCGCAGTACGGTGACGTGACCGGTGGTATCATTTCGATTACAACCAAAGGCCCATCCAATCAATTTTCCGGTGGTGTTGAAGTAGAGACTTCTCAGTTTACGGATGCATTCGATCAGAGACTTGTGGGCTTCAACCTCTCAGGTCCTATCTTAAAGAAGCGGAACGAAGATGGTACAAAAGGAGAGTCTATTTTGGGCTTCCGCCTTGCAGGTCGTTTGACAGATCAGCTGGATGATGACCCGCCCGCAACGCCTATTTTCAGAGTGAAAGATGAGGTGCTGGCAGAACTGCAGGCCAATCCAGTTATCCAAGTTGGAGGTAACAGTTTGGTTGCTGCTGACTTCCTCACTAACGAGGACGTGGATATCCTGGATTTTCAGCCCAATGAGCAGTACACTCGTTATGACCTTACCGGTAAACTGGATGCCCGTTTGAGCGATGCAATCGATATTACGATTACAGCTCAGGCATATGATCAGGCCAATCAGTTCACGCCAGGTGAAGGCTCTCAAACCGGGACAAACTGGCGCCTGCTCAACCTGCAGAATAACCCAACGAGCAATGAGCAGAACTACCGTGGCAACTTCCGCTTCCGTCACCGTTTGGGCGGTGCTGTTTCCGGAGAAGATGGCGGTGGTTCTCTGATTCAGAACGCAAGCTATACTTTACAGTTCGGTTATGAAAAGAACCTTCAGGACCTTGAAGACCCACGTCATGGCGATAACCTGTTTAACTATGGTTATATTGGACAGTTTGAGCAGGAATGGCGCCCTACCTGGGACATTCAGCCCGATGACTCGTTGGGCGTGGTAGCCATTCATACGGACTACCTTCAGGTACTGACCGACTATACACCGGGTGATGTAAATCCGGTTCTGGCCAACTACAACAACGTTTTCCAGGATGGTGATGCCTTTGAGATACCACCTACCCTGCAGGCCTTCAATACTTTCAATGGGGTAACGAACTCCGTCTTTAGCAGTTCATGGAACTTCCACACTAATGTGGGAACGGTATACAACCTGAACCGTAAGCGCGATCGGGATACCTACACTTTCCAGGCGCGTACTTCCTTTGACTTAGTACCGGGTGGTTCTGACAAAGGCCGCCACAACATTCAGCTGGGTGTCTGGTACGAGGAGCGGATCAACCGCGAATGGTCTATCAACCCACGTTCTCTGTGGCTTCTTTCCCGTCAGCTGGCAAACAGCCATATTCAGGGTATTCCATTTGGAGAAGACAACCGTCCACTTAGTGATACATTGGACGTGGTACCTGTATTTGATCCACAGACAGGTGCTCCGATTATCAATCCATTTACCGGTGAGCAGTTCATGGGCGCTATCCATGATGTTGTGATTACACCGGGGGACGAAGCTCAGTTCTATGAGCGTGTTCGTAATGTAACCGGTGACGGCCTTAAGGACTTCGTGAATATAGATGCTCTTTCTCCTGATCAGCTGAGCCTGGATATGTTCTCAGCCCGGGAGTTGAACGACTTTGTTGTTGGTGGCTCGCCTATCCTGAGTTACTTTGGTTACGATTACCTTGGTAATACCTTTAATGGTTCATTCGAGGATTTCTTTACCACGCGTGACCCTTCGACAGGGCTGCGTACCTTCCCGGTAGCGCCTTTCCGCCCGATTTACGGTGCAGCCTACATTCAGGATAAGTTCACCTTTAAGGACATCATTTTCCGTTTAGGTGTACGGGTTGACCGATACGATGCGAATACAAGTGTACTTAAGGATAACTTCTCTCTTTATGAGATCCTTGGTGCAGAGGACTACCACACTCAGTTTGGTGGGGAGCGTCCCGGAGGTATTGGTGACGACTTTAAGGTATACGTGGATGAGTCAGGCGAAAACGTACAGGCTTACCGTGATGGCGAAAACTGGTTCCGTCCTAATGGTAACCCGGTAAACAACCCTGCCCTCATTTTCCAGGGTGGCACTGTCAACCCGATCTACGCAAGTGAGCGTGCCCGAGAGGATGTTGACTACATCAAGAAGGAGGACTTCAACCCGGATGCATCCTTTGAGGATTACGAAGTACAGGTTAATGTGATGCCGCGTCTGGCTTTCTCTTTCCCGATTTCTGATGAGGCGAACTTCTTCGCTCACTATGATATCCTTGTTCAGCGCCCGCCATCAAACTCGATCGCATCTCCGCTGGACTTTTTCTACTTCTTTGACCGGCCCAACCTGGACCGGAACAACCCGAACCTTCGTCCGGAGCGTACTATTGACTACGAGGTAGGTTTCCAGCAGAAGCTGTCTAACTCCTCTGCTTTGAAGATCGCTGCCTACTACAAGGAGATGCGCGATATGATTCAGCTGCGTACCTTCTTCCCGGTTCCGATTATTGGTCGTTACACGACTTTTGACAACCTGGATTTTGGTACAGTTAAAGGCTTCTCACTTGCTTATGACCTGCGTCGTACAGGTAATGTATCTCTGAACCTGAACTATACGCTTCAGTTTGCTGACGGTACAGGGTCAAACGCAGAATCACAGCGTAACGTAGCCAACCGTGGTGTACTTCGTACGCTGTTCCCACTTAACTTTGACGAGCGTCACCGCATCGTTGCCGTACTGGATTACCGCTACGGATCAGGGAAGCAGTACAACGGGCCACGTCTGTTTGGTTCAGACATCCTTGCCAACGCAGGTCTCAACCTGCAGGCAACAGCCGTATCTGGTCGTCCATTCACTGCCACGAGCCTGCCTCAGGAGTTGGGCGGTGCTGGTGTGATTGGCTCACTGAACGGTGCACGCCTGCCCTGGAATTATGTACTTAACGCACGGATTGACAAGAACTTCAACATCGGGAAGAATATGGGGCTCAACATTTACTGTCGGGTTTCCAACCTTCTTGACCGCCGCAACGTGATCAATGTTTATTCTGCGACTGGTTCTCCGGAAGATGATGGCTACCTGGCTTCACCTTTCGGACAGAGCCAAATCCAGAGTATTGATGCTTCTCAGCGGGACGTACAGGCCTTCCTGGCGTCTTATCAGTGGCGGATGTTGAACCCTAACTTTTTCAGCCTTCCACGGCGGATTTACCTGGGTGCAATCTTTGATTTCTAATACAACTTTTGATGCACCCCGCCGCCTGCCTTGTATGGTTGACGGCGGGGGCAATCATTCTTCATTCTTTCAATTTTAAAAATACGTGCTATGCGTAAAATATTATTCACTTTATTGGGAGCCGTACTTTCGGTTGCCGTGGCTTCTGCCCACGTCAATCCCGAACGAGAGAATGCCCCCAATAATAACAACGATCAAGTCAGCTTCCGGTCTAACTGTGATGTGGCCAAAGCTCAGCGCGATCAGGCGGTGAACAACGTTCGTGCCCGTCTGACAACCGGAGGTGACGTATGGTGGGATGGTAACGACGGTCGTTACGTCGTGCCTAAAGTCCCACCCGGTGAGCCTGAAGTGTCTTCCATCTTTGCCGGTGCCGTTTGGCTCGGTGGTGTGGATGCCGCAGGTAACCTTAAGCTTGCTGCTCAGACTTACGGCCGCAGTAGCGGTGCTACCGACTTCTGGTCTGGTCCATTGACTCCGCTTAACGCGGAAAACCCAGGTGAGACTGACCAGGAAACTTGTTCTAACTGGGATGCATTCTTTGTCGTGACCGGTGACGAAATTGATGAGCACCTGCGTCTCTACAATGAGTCTATCGAAAACGGAACGCCCTACGAGGCTTCACAAATACCAAGTGGTGTACGTGGCTGGCCTGGTCGTGGCAACCCTTATTTCTTTGATGTTAATGGCTTTGAACTGCCAAATACTGCTCAGGGCCTTGCCGGATTTGCCGATCAGGATGCAGATGGTTTGTATAACCCGCTGAATGGTGACTTCCCAATTATTGAGATTCGCGGATGTCCGGACCCTCAATATCCGGATGAAATGATCTTCTGGATCTACAATGATAACGGTAACGTTCACACACAGTCTAACGCGGATCCAATCCGTATGGAGATTCAGGTTCAGGCTTTTGGCTATGCTACAAACGATGAGCTGAACGACATGACCTTCCAGCGTTATAAGCTGATTAATCGTGCACTTGAGCCGATCGATTCTACTTTCTTTGCAATGTGGGTTGACCCGGATTTGGGTTGCTACACAGATGACTTCATCGGTTGTGATACCGTACGTAGTTTAGGTTATGTATACAACGAAGATGCGCTTGACGGTCAGACGGGCTGTCAGTGCCCTCAGGGTGTAAACACTTATTGTGACGAAATTCCGCTGCTTGGGGTTGACTACTTCCGTGGACCACTTGCTCCGGTACGTTTTGGAGAGAACGGCGAGTTGATTCCAATTGAGGTAGGGGAGAATCCCGATACTGCTATTGAACTGGGCATGTCTTCCTTCACCTATTATAACAATGGGGGCCTTCCGGGAACACCTCCGGGTACTTCTGACCCCGGTCAGCCCATTGAGTACTACCGGTACCTCACAGGCCACTGGCGTGATGGTACACCATTTACCTACGGAGGCGAAGCCTACCAGGATGGTACTGAACCTATTGATTACGCTTACACAGAAGCTCCAGACGATGTAGACGGATGGTCCATGTGTACCGCAAATGTAACGCTTGGCCAGGACCGCCGTACGATTCAGGCTTCCGGTCCCTTCCTGCTAAGCCCGGGTGCGGTGAATGAGCTGATTATTGGTGTGGTTTGGGTTGCTGATCAACCTTACCCTTGTCCTTCCATCCGTCAGTTGCAGCAGGCCGATGATATTGCACAGGCCCTGTTTGACAACTGCTTTGATATTGTGGACGGACCAGATGCACCGGATATCGATATCATCGAACTGGATGAGGAGCTGATCCTTGTCCTAACTAATGACGAGGTACAGTCCAACAACGCTTTCGAAGCTTACGCAGAGCGCGGGCTTGAGATTCCTGAGACGGTTGAGGACAGCCTTTATGTGTTTGAAGGGTATAAGATTTATCAGGTGGCTGGTCCTAACGTAGGCCTGACTCCTGATAATGTTAATAATCCAAGTCTTGTGCGCCTTATTGCACAGGTCGATATTACGAATGGCGTAGACCGCCTCTTCAACTGGGTATCTGTTGATAACCCAACCGGAGAGCCTTATTATGTGCCTGAGTTGCAGGTGGAAGGACGTAACCGCGGCATTCAGCATACCTTCCGGGTGACGGAGGATGCCTTCGCTGAGGGCGCCCGCTCACTAATCAACCACAAGCAATATTACTTTGTAGCAGTAGCCTACGCTTACAATGAGTATGAGCCATTCGATCCTGAAACGGTACTTGGCCAGCCAGAACCTTATCTGGAGGGTCGTGGTAACATCGGACCTAATGGTGATGGTTTGCCGTACACTGCCATACCAAGGCCTATTATTTATCAGGACCTGAATGCGGCTTATGGTGATGGTGCCATCATCACGCGTATTGACGGAGTCGGTGCAGGTCGTAACTTCCTGGACCTGAGTGAGGAAACTCATGCAGGAATGGAGGAAGCGTTTGCAGATGGAGAATCTTACAAAGAAAACCTGGTGTACGCTCCGGGTGCCGGTCCAATTGAAATCCTGATCTACAATCCGCTTGATGTTGTTGACGGCGAATTCGAGATTGAATTTATGGACAGCAATATGGACGATGAAACCCTGGAAGATGACGCCCGCTGGGTGCTCCGCAACCTTGGTGACGGTACTGAAATCATGTCTGCACGCACGATAGAGGTTCTGAATGAGCAGATTATCGCTGAATTTGGTTTCTCTGTAAACATTGGCCAGGTTGCTGAGCCAGGTGAGCAGGAAACCGAAGATAATGGCTACATCGGTTTTGATATCGAATACGAAAGAGGCAATGCTGCGAATCCATGGGTGGCTTACATTCCTGAGAACTTTGACATCACCGGAGGTCAGGCAGGCTTGGGCAACAGCCAGTTGTTCGATTACATGTCGACTGATGATGGAGAGCGGGATGCTGCGATTGACCCGGATGGTGGTTTGACGCAATTCGGTCAGGCACCACTTATGCCTTACTACCTGCTTGACTGGACCGCACGCGGAACATTCCAGCTTCCATTCATCAGCCCGGTTTGGGCCAACAACAGTGGTAGCGGTATTGTCCGTAACCAGATGGACCTGGAAGATCTGAATAACGTCGATATCGTATTCACACCAAATAAGGATCTTTGGAGCCGCTGTGTCGTTATCGAAACAGCCAACCGTTTCTACACAGAGTCCGGGTTTACCACTCAGGGTAATGTGAATCAGTTTGATCTGCGTGCCGCTCCTTCAGTAGGCAAAGAGGCGGGGCCTGATGGCCTTCCTGTACCGGATGAAGACGGCACCGGCATGGGTTGGTTCCCAGGCTATGCCATCGATGTGGAAACCGGTCAGCGCCTGAATATCTTCTTCGGAGAGAACTCTGTTTATCGCCCTGATAACCCATTGCTGGCAGATACAGCTGTGACTTTCACGGATGGCAATAACGGAGCAGATATGATGTTCAACCCATCCAGCCAGATTGTGATTCCTGAGGTTGCGAACCTTGGCTTGCTGCCGGTATATGCAGGTGGTCAGCACATGATTTACGTTACTAAAACACCATACGATAGCTGTGCAAGCTTCCGGGATAATTTCGAGCCAAGCCCACTACCATTGTCTAAGGTACGTTCCGTACGTGAAATCACCTGGGCTGGTCTGATGATCGGTAACAACGATTTCCCATTCACTAACTACCAGCAGGGGCTTATTCCCGGAGGAGAGGAAGTGCGTGTGAAACTCCGTGTGACCAATCCATATCAGGTAGAAGTGGACGTCGACAATATTGATGGCGATCAGCGTACCGGTACAGGTGAGAACAACTACCATCCGAAGTATCAGTTTTCTATCGAGGGCGCAGCTCCTACTGAGCTTGATGAGGAAGGTATTGCTGATGCACTGGAGGACATTCTTGTAGTGCCGAACCCATACTATGGCTTCTCAGACTATGAGACTTCACAGTTCACAACTACGGTTAAGATCACAAACCTGCCAGAGAAATGTGTGGTGACCATCTACACACTCGAGGGCAAGTTTATCCGTCAGTACAACCGTGATGAGATCGGAACCATTCCGGAAGGAGGTAACCGTGCCGTTGAGCGTAATCAGGTCACCCCTGCATTGGAGTGGGACCTGAACAACAGCAAAGGTATCCCGGTGGCAAGTGGTGTATACCTCATTCACGTTGCAGCGGAAGGACTTGGTGAAAGAACCATTAAGTGGTTCGGTGTGAACCGTCAGTTTGACCCATCTGGGTTGTAAGCAACCTTAGAATTTTAAAATTTAGAGAGTCTTTCTGCCTCCCTGGAAGGAGGCAGAAAGCTCCTCAAAATATTTGGTATGAATAAAATTACTACTTTACTTTTTGCCGTGGCTTTGGTTTGGGGTGTCACAGAATCTGCCTTCGCAGGTAACCCGGACCGTCAAGGTGAGGCAGGAGCAGCGCAGTTGCTGCTCAACCCCTGGGCAGAAAGTGCAGGGTTGCACTCAATGACAACCTCTTTTGTGTCGGGTGTGGAAGCCATGCGCATCAATGTGGCAGGCTTATCCCGTATCAATAAAACAGAAGTGCAGATCGGACACGGTCGGTATCTGGAAGGTACAGATATTCTCCTGAACGGGCTGGGTGTATCTCAGAAGGTAGGGGAGTCTGGCGCGATCGGTATCAGCCTGATGTCTGTGGATTTCGGTGATATCCCTGTGACGACTACTGATCAGCCGGGAGGTACCGGTTCAACGTTTTCACCCAGCTTCTTTAATCTGGGCATTGGCTATGCACATACCTTCGAGAATAAAATCTCTGTTGGTGTGCTTTTCCGTGGCGTTTCAGAGTCTATCGCGGATGTGAACGCGTTTGGCTTTGCGCTTGACGCAGGAGTGCAGTATGTTACCGGCGAGAATGACAACTTCAAGTTTGGTATCGCACTTCGCAATATTGGTGGCCGTATGCAGTATGGTGGTGAAGGACTCACCACTCAGGGCCCTTCTCCTAATAACGGGGGATATGAGCTGACGTTCAATCAGCGTGCTGCAGACTTTGAGTTGCCTTCTATGCTGAATATCGGGTTGTCTTATGATTTCCTGATTACTGGTGGTACGCACCGGATCACCGTTTTGGGCAACTTCACTTCCAACTCTTTCTCTCAGGATCAGGTTGGTGGTGGTATCGAGTACTCACTTAAGGACTTCTTCATGGTTCGGGGTGGCTACCGTTACGAGTTTGGTGCCGGTGATGCGGATACCTTTGATGACCCGATTTATACCGGCCTGAGCGCAGGCGCAACTATTGCTGTGCCACTGGGCAAGGATACACCGGAAAGCCGGGCTTCACGTTTTGCAATTGACTATGCATACCGGACTACCCGTGTTTGGAATGGTACCCATAATATTGGTGTACGCATCTCAATTTAATGGGATTGCTCCCCTGATACTTGCTTAATTCAGGGGTTTCACTTATATTTGTTTTTTACTTAGAGGCAAGAACGCTTCCGTCAATAGTACAGGAGCGTTCTTGCCTTTTCGTATAAGAATAGGAAGTTCCCTGTTCCACTCACATACTACGCTTTCATTTCTGAAGTTTTTCCCGTGATTACTTTTGGCCTTCTGTCCGGATTCCTACAGAAAGCAGGCACGGTTGACGTCAGTTATATAAAGCGCCTAGCGAATACGGTGGGCTGTGCGGGGCACTATTGTTTTAATCAAACTATAGATTATGTCTGGTATTAATTATCTGACCAAAGAGGGATATGAAAAGCTGAAAGCCGAATTGGACGAAATGAAGACCAAAGGGCGGAAGGAAGTAGCCGCTGCCATTGCGGAAGCACGCGAGAAGGGCGACTTGTCAGAAAATGCTGAGTATGATGCAGCAAAAGATGCTCAGGGCATGCTGGAGTTGAAAATCAGCGAAATGGAGAAAGTCTTGTCCAATTCCCGGATATTGGATGCCAGTCAGTTGGATATGTCCAAGGTGACTGTCCTCAGCAATGTACTCATAAAGAATACCAAAACGGGCAAAACTGTAAAGTATACCCTGGTTTCTGAGTCAGAAGCAGACCTTAAAGCCAAAAAGATATCTGTCAACTCCCCGATTGGCAAGGGCCTCCTGGGAAAGGAAGTCGGAGAGATTGCAACCATCGAAACCCCAAGGGGAAATATCGACTTTGAGGTCATGAACATTTCAATTGACTAAGCATTATGGCTTCCATTTTCACGAAAATTATAAAAGGGGAAATCCCTTCTTACAAAATCGCTGAAGACGATCGCTACTATGCGTTCCTGGATATCCGGCCGCTTGCCAAAGGGCATACGCTTGTGGTGCCTAAGCAGGAAGTAGACTATCTCTTTGATGTGGAGGATGAATTGCTGGGCGGAGCTATGATTTTTGCCAAACGGGTGGCCAAAGCACTGGAATCTGTAATTGATTGCAAACGGGTAGGGGTAATGGTTATTGGTACTGAAGTACCGCATGCGCATATCCACCTTATCCCTTTCCAGAAAGAAGCACAAATTGACATCACCCGCAAGCCTATTGAAATGAGTAGCGAGGCTATGGAAGCCCTTGCGGCAGAAGTGCGTGCTAAAGTGGCGCTTTGAACAGAAGAGAAAATACGGACAGCCCCGGGCGGCAAAGCACTTACGCTTTTCGTCCGGGGTTGTCTTTTAGGAAGCTGCTCCAGTCACTGTAGCGTTTTTTCCCCTTGAGTACACTACCGGACTGATAGAAATGGCAGACCGCGGTAGCGAGGGCGTCCGTGGCATCAAGGTAATAGTCATCCATATTAAACTTAAGAATGTTGCCGAGCATGGCGGCTACCTGTTCCTTGCTTGCATTTCCCTTACCGGTGACCGACTGCTTAATTTTTCGGGGCGAGTATTCCGTGATGCCTACGCCTTTGGTCATCGCGGCAGCAATGGCAACCCCCTGCGCCCGGCCAAGTTTAAGCATGGATTGCGGATTCTTCGCATAGAAAGGGGCTTCGATTGCCATCTCCCGGGGCTGATAGATATCCACAATACTCTGCAGGCGTTCAAAGATGTGCTGTAGCTTTTCCTGATGTGTATTGAACTTGCCCGGGTAAATGACGCCCATGTCACAAAGCGCCATTTTGCGGCCCTTGATATCAAGAATAGCATATCCCAGGATGTTAGTTCCGGGGTCAACACCGAGTAAGCGGTAAGAAGAATCTTCAGTTTTCAAGAAAGTCGTTTATATTACGCCAATTGCCAGGCTTCCGCAATATAGGTTAATTTCATCTGGCAACAAATACTTTGAACGATTTTGTTAGTTAAAACATTTGCGCATGCGCCTGAACCGCGATTATCGCTTTTGGCTGGATGCAGCGTTCAAGGTATTGATCGTTGCAGCATTACTATATATCCTCTATCAGGAGATTGGCGGGCAGGAGCGGCTTACTGATCTCTGGGAGCAGTTGTGCTACCGCCTTGGAGAAAGCAGCAAATGGTGGTTGTTGCCGGCAATCCTTCTGATGCCCGTTAACTGGTGGCTGGAAAGCTGGAAGTGGCAACGCCTGCTGAGGCCCTTCTGGCCCATTAAACCATGGCAAGCTTTCAAGGCTGTGGCTTCCGGCATTACCTTGTCCCTGTTCACGCCTAATAGGATTGGGGACTACGGTGGGCGGATTCTTGCCGTCCCTGCCCGGCACAACTGGCATGCCGTCGTTGCCACACTGGCTGGCAACGTGGCCCAGTTGCTTGCGTTATTTACCGGGGGGCTGCTGGGGGCATTGTACTACCTGGAAGTACAGGGAGGCTTGCCCAGGCTATTGATCAGCAGCTTTTGGTGGGTGTTGTTTGCCGGCATAGGGGTGACGTACCTGTTCTATTTCAACCTGCACTGGCTGGCCGTATTGCTCCGTACGCTGCCCGTACCCCGGAAGTGGCTTAAGCCAGTGCTGATGATCCGACGTTTCACCCGGAGACAGCTGGCAGAAGCCTTGTTACTGGCCTTTGCCCGTTACAGTGTTTATTGCTTGCAGTACTACCTGATGATACGGTTCTTTGGCATTTCCGCCCCCCTGATTGGTGCGCTTAGCGGTATTGCCACTATTTTCCTTTTTCAGGCTACAGTACCTCTGCCACCGGTGGCTGCTCTGCTGGCCAGGGGTGAGGCTGCGCTTTTGGTTTGGGCGCCCTTCTCAGCCAATGAACTGAGCATACTGGGCGCTACTTTCGGGTTGTTTATACTAAATCTCGCCTTCCCCGCGTTACTTGGAGTGATGTTTATCGTCAAAATAAATGTCTTAAAATCGCTAGGTTATGATGCAAATGCCCCTGAAAATCAACGCAATGGCGTTCCCGGTTCTTTTCCTGATCGCCACGTTGAGCCCTCATCAGAATAAACAGGCTCAAACGCAGAGCCATTTAATCCATCAAGCGGCCACTTGTGCTGTTGAAAACCAGGCTTTCAAAGATGGAGAAACCATAACCTATAAGCTTTATTACAACTGGAACTTTGTCTGGCTCTCGGCTGGCGAGGTTCAATTTAAGGTTAAGGAACTGGATGATCAGTTCCATTTTTCAGCTGTGGGCACGACTTACAAGTCCTACGAGTGGTTTTTCAAGGTGCGCGATTATTACGAGAGCTATGTAGATAAGAAAACCCTGCTGCCGGAGGTGTCTGTACGGGATGTGGAAGAAGGGAAGTACCGCTTGTATGACCGGGTGACTTTTGATCAGGACAAGGGCAAAGCCTTCTCCTTACGCGGCAAGTCTAAGGAAACGGCAGAAATGGCCAAATATGATATTGACCCTTGTATGCATGATGTGCTTTCTATGGTTTACTTCCTTCGTAATGTGGATATCACCAATTATAAGAAAGGGGATGCGCTTCCACTGAAAGTATTCATGGACAAAGAGTCCTGGCCCCTGAAGATGACTTATGCAGGGAAGGAAGAGGATGTCAAAGTCAAGGGGCTGGGGCGCTTCAATACAATAAGAGTAAGCCCCGAAGTTATTGCCGGCGATATCTTTGATGATGACACAGAGATGAACATTTGGGTCACGGATGATAAAAACCGCCTGCCGCTTTTGATAGAATCCCCGCTATCGGTCGGTTCTGTAAAGGCAGTGCTCAAAGATTACAAAAACCTCCGGCATGACCTCCGCGCCGAAGTTAAATAGCATTTCATGATTAAGCGAGTGTTGGTCTTTACAGGATTGCTGGCTGTATTTGGAGCTGGGTTCGGACTGGCTTACAGCCTGCTGCGCAACTCCCCGGCACCCGAAACGACCATTCAGAACAGCACGGTACTGCTTAATCGGGTAGAGGAGGTCTGCAAGCTGGTCACTGTAGAGGGGCATTTCAGTGAGTTATACGACGAGACGAATATTCGGCGTTTTACGGTCTATGTACCGATGCCGAGCACGTTTTCCTTCTCCAAGAAGGCGATTCTTCAGGTGGAAGGCAAGGTTTTAGTGGGGTACGACCTGAAAAATATCAAAATCACAGCAGATAGCACGCAGAAACGGGTAGTGCTCAGCCATATCCCGGAGCCGGAAATCCTTTCGGTTGACCATACTATTGCTTACAAAAACCTGTCTGAAAGCTTCTTCAATAGTTTTGCCCCGGAAGACTATACCCGGCTAAATGCCAATGCAAAGGCGATGCTCAGGGAAAAAGCCAAGGGGAGCGACCTCATGCAGGAAGCCCGCCTGGAGGGCAATCAGCTGATCCGCATCATGGACTTTATTGTCCGCTCGGCAGGGTGGTCGCTTTTTATTCAGACTCCCGGCTCCAATGTACCTTTGCCAGCCGATAGCCTTCTTACTTGAGCAAAATGCCTACTGTGATGGCATAAGTGGGCATCGTACCGGCTATCGGGCTAATGCCTTCCACGCCTTCCCGCCATGCTCTGACTTCCTGCCCGTTGGTGGTAAGTTCTGCCCGCTTAGGGAATACACGGCCACGTTCTCTTAGAAAAACCCGCTCTGAATGGCGGAAGGGCACCCGGTAGTCGCCCCGTACAAAGAGCTCCCGGCTGGGGTTTAGCTCAATAGCCATTTCCAGACTGAACTTCCAACTGTAGATGCGGTCTCCGAGGTACATATTCACCTTATTGGCTTTAATGGTTTTGTCATCTGCTTCAAAGTTGCCGTAGTCATTATCCGCTTCACCCAGCTTTCTGGCATAAAACATGCGGCTAAACTGGGCCATGGGGCGTACATAGAACGGGCGGTACCGCTTGGTCAGGTTAAACTGGAAGCCACCTCCAATTGCACTTTCCCGGTAAATGCTGTTCCACAGGTCCCGGGCAAGGGTCCACCGCAGCAGGTACCGGTCTTGGTACGTGATATCCAGGGCCCATTGGTAAACAGGCTCGATATTGCGCGCTTCGAGGTTGTCTGTCAGCTCCAGAATAGGCGTTCCTTCCGGGGAGGTGGTATAAACGCCCAACGTATAGGCGGCAGCTTCCGTTGGCAGAAAGTGAACGCCAGCTCCATAGCTGAAATGAAAGCCCCAATTGGAGGCGCCTCTTAGAACCGGAGGGCTACCCGGAGCATAGCTGATATTGAAACTGTCGCGGCCTGGTTGGTTTTGCGATTGGACCTGCGCAATCGAATCCTGTTGCCGCCGCAGGGTATTGAGAAAAGTAGTGTCAAAAACCTCGGTTGCTTTATCCTGATTGTTAAGCTGCCGTACCGTCTCTGCCAGGCGTTCATCATTGATAGGGGCGGTATTGTAGGACGTCCAGAAGTCTTCATCGTAGGTTCCGGTCCGGTCGAGGAACCGGTCGTTCCGGTCCAGTCGTTCCATGTAGGGGATGACCTTTCCGCGGCCGGGTTTGACTTCCGTTACAATTAGTTCATTGGTGTAGATGCCGCCATCACGCCAGGTCCCTTCCCGGAGCGCTTCACTGAGATGCCAGCGCCCGTCAACCTCACGGTAGTTGACGAAGTAACGGTTGCCTTTCCAGTTGCCCGTATAGAGTGGATAGTCATTGTATTTGCGCTGTGCATCGGGCAGGATTTCAAAGGAAGCGCGCACGAATGCGTAGGAAGAGGTATCAATATAAAGCTCGCCTTTCATGCGTGCGCGTTGATCTCCCGCCTCCTGGTCGAAGCCGATGACGTATACCGGCCGGTCGTTATGGGTGGTGATGTTGGAGACCCAGTATTTGTAGGCTCCGAAGTTGTCCTCTTCCAGAAAGTCCTCCCGGTTTTTAACAAAGTCAAACCGGTCGGCAGCGAGGTGGCCGGAAGAAAAGCCGGTACTGTTGCGCAGTTCTTCCTCCGGGACAAGGGTGACTTGCCGGCCCTGAACCAGCCCTACCTGACCTTCCTTGTCGTTTTTGTAACTGGTCTTATACAGGTTTAGCACTCCTTCTGCGAGGTAGATGTAATCCTGATCTGAGTTGGTTTTGGACTCCCGGTAAAAACCAGTCATGGAGGTAGGGTAATCGGGGTAGTTGTCCGGGATACGCCGGACCGCTTTGCGGATGATGTCTTCGATTTTTTGTTCGTCCATCACCACGATTTCCTGAAGCATGGAGGGCGCAGGTTGCAGGCGGACGGTCAGGGGCCCGTTTATGCCAGCAATAGACCTTTGGAAGTTTTTAAAGCCCAGGTAGGAAACCTGTAGCTCGGAGCCACGGTAGTACTCCGGTACTTTCAGGGTGAATTTGCCATCGTAGCCGCTTGTTGTGCCAATGGCCCGCTGCGGGATGCCAACATGAGCGTGAGACAGGGGCGACCCGGTTTTGGCATTCAGCACTTGTCCGCGCAATACAAAGTAGCTGTCCTGTTGAGCCGGAAGCAGCAACGGCAAAAGCAAAAGGATAAACAGGTAACGCATAGGGTAAGTAGTTTTTCATTAGCATGACGGTCTAACAGGCGATTTAGTTGCACAAAAACGCAGTAAAAGTACTGTGGCATGGTTATCCGATAAGGGAAGAGTATATTTGCAAAAAAAGAACGCATGAATATTCTTTTGTTGGGCAGTGGCGGGCGGGAGCACGCTTTTGCCTGGAAGATGAGCCAAAGCCCGCTTTGCAAGGCTTTATTTATTGCGCCCGGTAATGCAGGGACAGCCCAACACGGCACCAATGTAGCTCTTAGCCCCAACGATTTTGAGGCAGTGGGTGCATTTGTGCTCGAAAAGGAAATCAGTATGGTCGTCGTTGGCCCCGAAGAGCCACTCGTGCGGGGGATTTACGATTATTTCAAAGCGGATGACGCCTTGAAGCAGGTTCGTGTCATCGGTCCTTCCGCACAGGGCGCCAAGCTGGAAGGCAGTAAAGCTTTTGCCAAAGCATTCATGCAGCAGCGCGATATACCCACGGCGGCCTATGCCGAATTTACACCGGAAACGCTGGAGGAAGGGCTTTCCTATATTGATCGTCACGACCTGCCCATCGTCTTGAAAGCAGACGGCCTGGCAGCAGGCAAGGGCGTGTTGATTCTCAATGACCGGGCAGAAGCAAAAGCAGAGCTTAAGGCGATGCTCAGTGGAAAGTTCGGGGAAGCGAGCGAGCGGGTGGTCATTGAGGCTTTTCTGGATGGTATTGAGTTTTCTGTTTTTGTGCTAACTGATGGCAAATCCTATAAAATCCTGCCTATAGCGAAGGATTATAAGCGTATAGGGGAAGGCGATACCGGCCTGAACACCGGAGGCATGGGCGCCATCTCCCCGGTCCCTTTTGTGGATGATACGCTATTGAAGAAAGTTGAAAACTGGATTGTCAGCCCCACCCTTACCGGGCTTAAGGAACTGGAAGCTCCCTACGAAGGCTTTATTTTCCTGGGGCTGATCAAAGTAGGAGAGGACCCTTACGTCATTGAATATAACTGCCGGATGGGGGACCCCGAAACGGAGGTAGTCTTCCCACGCCTTAAGAGCGACCTCGTGGAATTGCTGGCCGCTATAGGTGATGGCACCTTGGAAAGCAAAAAACTGGAAGTGGAAGAGCAAAGTGCCGCCACCGTCTTTTTGGTATCCGGCGGTTACCCGGAAGCCTATGAAAAGGGTAAAATCATCACGGGACTGGAGCAGGTAGAGGGCAGCCTGATCCTGCATGCCGGTACTAAAACCGAAGATGGGGCAGTGAAAACCAACGGTGGCCGCGTGCTGGCCCTGACTTCACTGGCAGGCAATTATAAAGAAGCTGTAAAGCAATCGCTGGAAAATGCCGCCCGCGTACAATTTGAAGGAAAATACTATCGTACGGATATTGGATTTGACCTGTAGCAGAAAGTTAGTTTGATGGGCCCGGTACAAGTGGAAATTATTGGAGGTGAAAACGGTAATGCTTATGCCCGGTTGCCAGCCGGTAGCCTGCCGCAGTTGCAGGGGCTGCTGCTCTATGCTCAGCAACGCCCGGCTTACGGCGGGCAATGTGTGCTGGTGGGGGACCGGGAAGCGCTCCCCGAAAATTGGCAGTTACAGCTTCAGGATAGTACCGTGGACCAGATTATAGGCTGGGGGTTCAAGGAAGAGGTCAGCACGGGGCGTCCTTTTGTTGCGCTGAGCAGCCCTGCGGCAGCCCGCCAATACTTTGGCAGCCATCGTTTTTCGAATACTTTATTTCTTGTGTTTGCGGGTAGTGAGCCGGTATATAGCGACTTGTTGGGCTATTTAGGGGCGCCCCTGCATCAAGCCACACTGCTGGTAGACCTGGATGCCCTTTGCCATAATCTTGAGGTACACCGGTCGGCGTTGAAGCCGGGCATAGCGGTTGCCGTGATGGTCAAAGCCAATGCCTATGGTTCCGGTTTGATTGAAACGGGGAGGGCATTGGAGCGGGCGGGTGTCGATTATCTTGCCGTTGCTTATGCAGATGAGGGGCTTCAGTTGCGCCGTGCCGGGGTGGAATGCCCGATTATGGTCCTGAATACGGAACTGGCTGCTTTCGGGCATTTGGTGCAGGGACGGCTGGAGCCTGTAGTATACCAATACTCATTGCTCAGCGCGTTGGCTGCCCGCCTGGACGAATATCAGGTTGATATGTCAGTGCACCTGGAGTTCAACACAGGAATGAACCGCCTGGGTTTTGAGCCGGAAGAAGCTCAGGCCGTTGGTGATTTCATTTCAAGGCAAGCCCATCTCCGGGTAGCTACCACTTTTGCTCATCTGGCGGCAAGTGGTGCTCCGGAGCATGATCGTTTTACGGAGCAGCAGATGTTCAAATTTGCGGCAGCTTGTACTGAACTTGACCGTCACCTCGGCTATCGGCCCCGGCGCCACCTGCTCAATTCAGGAGGGGTTGCCCGTTTTCCGCAATACGATATGGACATGGTGCGTTTGGGGATCGGTGTTTACGGCGCAGATGAGACGAGCGTGCTGCAACCCAAACTGCAAACGGTCATGCAATTGCAGGCTTGTGTGTCGCAAGTTCGTACACTGCAACCGGGCGAGACCGTAGGGTACAGCCGGGCGGGGCAGTTGCCAGCTGGTGCAAGGGTTGCGACTCTTGGGATCGGCTATGCTGACGGTATGCCAAGGGCGCTTAGTCAGGGGCAGCATCAAGTGGTGATCAACGGGCAGCTGGCACCTGTTGCGGGCAACGTATGCATGGATATGTGCATGGCTGATGTAACGGGTATACCTGATGTGGAAGCTGGAAGCCTGGCTACCATTTTCGGGGTAGAACCATCTGTGGAGGTGGTGGCCCGGCGGCTAAAAACCATTCCCTACGAAGTTTTTACGAACGTGGGGACGCGGGTGCGCAGAGTCTACCGGCAGACAGTTCGGAGGCATTCGGGAACAAGAGCAGCAGCTGCAACCCCGACTTAAACTAATAAGGAAGGCAGCAATATTTTTTAGGGTGCGGTATTTTGCTAATTTTGCGGCGGTCTCCCCCAATGCGAGAAAATTTAAACAAAAACGATCATTCATGCTCAACCTAATGATTAAGCGCTTTTGGATGCTAATGGTAGCAGTAGTATGCCTACCCGGGCTTAGCTCCGGACAGGATGACCCTGTCCTGTTCACCATTGATGGCAAGCCTGTGCATCAGTCTGAGTTTGTGTACATCTATTCCAAAACCAATGGCAAGAATGCCGATTTTTCAGAAACTTCTCTGGAAGAGTATCTTGACCTGTACGTGAAGTTCAAGCTGAAGGTGGCCAAAGCCCGCGAAATGCAGTTGGATACCATTCCTGAACTGATGAATGAGCTTAATGGGTACCGCCGTCAACTGGCCGATTCCTATCTGATCGACAAGGAGGTAACAGAAAAGCTGATTAAAGATGCCTACGAGCGTTCTAAGCAGGATGTAGATATCAGTCATATTCTTGTATCCGTTAAGCCGGAAGCGACGCCGGAAGAAGTTGCGGCTGCAAAAGGTAAGCTGGAACGGGCTATGAAGCGTATTCAGGAAGGGGAGGACTTTGAAATCGTTGCCCGTTCTGTTTCTGATGATCAGTCTGCAAAGAACAATGGCGGCCGGATCGGCTACGTCTCCGTACTTTTCCCCAATGGTTTTTACGAGTTGGAGAAAGCTGCTTATGAAGTACCGGTTGGCGAGCTAAGTGGGCCGATACGCACGGATGCAGGCTTTCATGCCTTGCTGGTGCATGACCGCCGGCCTGCCCGGGGAGAGGTAGAGGCCGCCCATATTTTGTTGCGCACAGATGGTGACGAAGAGGAGAAAATGGTTAAGGCCCGTATCGATAGTGCTTATCAGGCACTGGAAGCAGGGGCGGACTTTGACGCTATGGCGAAAGCTATTTCTGAAGACTCACGTACAGCCTCGAATGGTGGGTATATAGGGTTCTTTGGTATTAATCGTTTTTCCAAAGATTTTGAAGAGGCGGCATTTGGACTAAAGGAGGAGGGGAGCTATAGCAAGCCTGTCAAAACCAGTGTTGGCTGGCATATTCTTAAACTAATTTCCCGCAGGGGCATACAACCTTACAACATCGAGCGGGGTCGTTTAGAAAACGAGATTAAAAAAGATAATCGTTTTGAGCAGGCTAAAGCGGCTATGGTGGCTCAGATCAAGGAAGATGCCGGCTTGAAGGAATACCCGGAAGCACTCAGTAATTTCACGGAAACCCTGACGGATACGTTCCTGACTTTCCGCTGGCGAGCGCCGGAGACCCCTTCTGATGCTTTGTTGTTTCAGTATGGGCCTGATTTTCAGGTTACGGTAGGAGATTTTGCGGATTATTTGGAGCGTGCTTCCCGCGAGCGTATCCGGATGGGCCGGGGAAAAGATGTAGCTTCAGCAGTAAATACGCTGTATGGCCAGTACCTCGACGAGAGCGCAATGCGATACGAAGAGAAACAACTGGAGGCGAAATATCCTGATTTTAAGGCACTGATGCGGGAGTACGAAGAAGGAATACTGTTGTTTGAAGCCACTAAGCGGCTGGTTTGGGACAAAGCATCTCAGGACACCGTAGGCCTCGAAAAGTTCTATGAAAAGGTTAAAGGCCAGTACCGCTATGGTAACCGGGCGGAGACCAGTATTTACCGGGTTTCCAACGAGCTTAAAGATCAGATGGAGGACGTTCGTGCCTTCATCGCAGACAATGAGCCGGAAGCTGTGCTGGAAAAATACAATGATCCGGATGCCACTTTCCCTCTGATTACGCATGAATCCAAAAACCTGGACAAAACCTTGTACCCGGAATTTAAAAGCATGGAGTGGAAGAAGGGCGCCATGTCGCAATCAGAGCCCAACCCGCAGGCACAAAAGTTCAAGATTGTAAAAATTGAAGCGCTGCTGGAGCCCCGGACGAAAACGCTTGATGAAGCACGCGGCTATGTGGTAGCAGATTATCAGGACTATTTGGAGGAGCAGTGGGTGGAAGAGCTACGTGAAACTTACGAGGTGGATATTAACCGCAAAGTATTCAAAAAGCTCATTAAGGAATAGGAGGTATGCTGCAGGTGCGAAAGCCGGGCGGGCCCTTCGCCGTCCGGCTTTCGCCGTTTTATTATCCAAAAGACCGACAATGAGAAGGATAAGGTTTTCCGTGTTATTTCTGGGCGTATTGCTTGGCCTGTCCTCTTGCACAGCAGGGGATTGGGAAGCTCCTGCCGAAGACCAATTACTGGCTAAGGTCCATAACAAAGCGCTCTATATCTCTGATATGGAGGGCATGTTCCCGGAAGGTACCTCCGGCAAGGACAGTACCATCATCATTCAGATGTTTACCAACCGATGGATGCGGGAAGCGCTGCTGTTGCACGAGGCCGAGCAAAATATCCCGGGCGATCTGAATATTGACAAGCTGGTACGGGATTACCGGGCTTCGCTGATCCGGCATAACTACGAGAAGATACTGGTTCAGGAACTGCTCGACAGCACAGTGACCGACGAGCAACTGGCGGAATTTTATGAGCGCAATAAACAACAGTATCAACTCGAAACCCCCATCGTCCGTTGTTACTTTGTCAAGGTGCCTATGCCTGTGCCGCAAGCGAACGAGCTCCGGCAGTTGTGGAATAACAAACAGGAAGATCTGAAGCCACTGGTTGATTACTGTTCCCGGCACGCTGAGGCATATTTGCTGACAGACAGCATGTGGTACAAAGTGGAAGACATTGCCCGGGAGATGCCCAAGGGCACAGTAACGGCTGATAACATCAGCGCCAAGCAGGACTTTAGTCAGCGTGACGATGAGTACCAATACTATTTTAAGGTATTTGAGGTAAAGAACCGGAAAGACATCGCGCCGCTTTCGTATATTAAAGGTCAGGCCAGGAAGGTCATCCTGCGCAACCGGAAGGAAAAATTACTGGAAGATAAGATCGAAGCTATGTATCAACGGGAGCTTCGTCGCAATAACATCAAGACATATTACTGATTATGGATACAGCAATGAAATATTGGATTAGCGCTCTGTGCTTTTTGTTCATTGGAACGAACAGCTGGGCACAACGTGAGGTGATTGACAAGGTCGTTGCCACCGTTGGAGGGGAGCTGGTCCTACTCTCTGAAGTGGAGGAGCAGCGTGCACTAATGGCTTCGCAGCAGTCTAATCTGCCTGATGACATCCGCTGCGACATTATGGACCAGATTATGGCCAATAAGCTGTTGCTCAATCAGTCTAAGCTGGACAGTATCATGGTCTCAGATGAAGAGGTGGAAGTACAGCTGGATGCCCGTATTGAGCGTATCCTTGGTTTTATGAACAATGATGTAAACCAGTTTGAGGAATATTACGGGCAGTCGATCAATGAGGTTAAAGCGCAATTTCGGGAAGACCTGAAAAATCAGCTGCTTGTAGAACGTATGCGGGGTAACATTATGGCGAGTGTGACCGTGACGCCATCTGAGGTGAAGACCTTCTTCAACTCCATTCCGAAGGACAGCCTTCCTTATTTCAATTCTGAAGTGGAGATTGGGGAGATTGTATACAAACCCAAAGTGAATAAGGAAGAGCGGGAGCGCGCCGTCAACTTGCTGGAAGAACTGCGCGAGCGGATTGTGGAAGGAGGTGAGAGCTTCGCTGAGCTGGCCGGAAAGTATTCCGATGATGGTTCTGCCCGTGCCGGCGGTGATCTGGGCTGGGCCAAGCGGGGGCGCTATGTGCCTGAATTTGAAGCGGCTGCCTTCCGGTTGGAAAAAGATGAAATCTCTCCGGTGATCGAATCTGAATTTGGCTTCCATATTATTCAAATGCTGGAGCGCCGGGGCAACTCTATACGGGTGCGCCACATCCTCATTAAGCCCGATATCACGGATGCCGACCTAGAGCTGGCCAGAAACCGCCTGGACAGCGTCCGCCACCTGGTGATGAATGACTCCATCAGCTTCTCTCTGGCCGTAAAGCGGTTTGGTAATGAAGATCAGCAGAGCTACAATAACGATGGGCGGATGGTGAACCCGGCGACTGGCAATACCTTCTTCGAAATCGGTGACCTGGACCCCGATATTTACTTCACGGTGGATACGATGGATGTGGGTGAGATTTCTGCCCCATTTATGTTCCGTGATCCAACCGGGGAGCGCTATTTTCGGGTAGTCCAGCTACAGTCCCGGTCCAGCCCGCACAAAGCGGACCTGAGAAAAGATTATTCCAAGATCCAGATGGCGGCTATCGAGGCTAAAAAAAGCGAGTTTATCAGCGACTGGGTGGGGGACAAGGTAGGGTCAACGTACATCGATATTGACCCGATCTTTAATGGTTGCCCGGTGTTAAGGAAGTGGACCGTCGATAAGACGGCAAGGCCCTGATTTTTGGCCGGGGAAAGGTGCTCCGGCCAAAACTTTATGCATTACTGTTCGTTGATTGCAGTAACAGAACATGCAAACTGCGAGAGCTATATGCACGATATAGAGCCTTACTACCGCTGGAGAGGGAAATATATTTCGGCTCATGATGAGCGCTCCCCATTCTATGGGCGGACCTACAGCGAATTTACCTTTTCCAATAAAGTCTACAATTACTTTATCCACCCGCAGTGGGATGAGTTTGGCTCGGATACGCTCTACCTGAAGGTCCTGTATGCCGATTATGATGAAGCATTCGCTATTATTGAGCTGATAGGTGAGTGGAACGATGCCCTTTCCAATGATATCATGTACCTTAAACGCGAGGTGGTAGACCGCATGTCTGATCAGGGCATCTACAAGTACATTATGGTTTGCGAAAATGTACTCAATTTCCACGGCTCTGATGATTGCTACTACGAAGAGTGGTATGAGGATGTGGTGGAAGAAGGCGGCTGGATCTGCTTTGTCAATACCCTGCCCCATGTGAAAGAGGAAATGAAAGACACCCAATTGCATCAGTTTGTTAACTTTGGCGATGCATTCAATGACATCAACTGGCGCCCCCACAAGCCTAAATTGTTTTTCAAGGCTATGGATGCGCTGGTACACGGTGAACTTCAGCGGTATTTGCCGGAGGAGCTGTGATTAATACAACTTCATGCATCAATCCGGATTCGTAAATATTATCGGCCGGCCCAACGTCGGCAAATCCACGCTCATGAATGCCCTTGTGGGCGAGCGTATGTCCATTATCACTAATAAGCCACAGACTACCCGGCACCGTATCATCGGATTGGTGAGCGGGGATGATTATCAGGTGGTCTTCTCCGATACGCCCGGCGTGATTGAGACGCCTTCCTACCGTATGCAGGAGTCGATGAACCAATTCGCCTTCTCTACCTTTGAGGATGCTGATATCATGATGTTCGTCACGGAACCGGGCGAGCATTACGCGGATGACGACCCAATTATTCAGCGCCTGCAAAACGTCAAAGTTCCGTTCTTTCTGGTGATCAATAAGATTGACACGGTGGATGACGGTAAGGTGCTGGAGCTAATAAAACTTTGGAATGACCGGATTCCCTTTACAGAGACTATTCCGGTTTCTGCGCTGCAAAAGGTCAATACAGAGCGCCTTATGGAAGTGGTTATGAAATACCTGCCTGAGGGCCCTGCCTTTTATCCAAAGGACCAGTTGACGGACCGGCCGGAGCGCTTCTTTGTGAGCGAGATCATCCGGGAAAAGATACTGCTGCTATACCAACAGGAGATTCCCTACTCCTGCGAAGTAATCGTCACCTCCTTTAAAGATGGGGAAACGAAAAAGGGCGAACCACTTGTACGGATCGGAGCGGAGATCTTCGTTGCCCGGAAAACCCAAAAATCCATCATCATTGGCAAGGGCGGGAGCGCCATTAAGAAGCTAGGCATGGAAGCCCGCAAAAGTATTGAGGAGTGGCTGGAAAGCAAGGTGTTTCTGGAGCTGCATGTCAAGGTGAAAGATAACTGGCGGGATGATGAGCGGTCTTTGAAGCATTTTGGGTATTAAGCATCCAGGTAAGTCAAAAACGGTAAAGTTGATTAAAGCATTTTCTGCTCTTCCGCTAAGATTTTAGCGTATAAACTATCACTAATCCAAAATCCGATCCGCCTTAGTTTGTCCATTTCTTCCTGGACGGAGACAATTAAGTTATTGCTTCTTGCTTCTATTAAAACGCCAAGAGTACCTATGATTTTTATATTTTTTTCAAGAGCTATAAGTCTTCCCGCTTTTTCATCAATTAACAGGTAATCAGCAGAAAGTTCAATGCCCATAATAATGGCTTCTGATTCACCAATATCTAACCGGTCTAATAACTTACTAACTTCAGAATTGTCTTTAACTCGTTTAGGTTTGATCCATTTTTGTCGCAAATCTTCCTTTGAGACGATATTTAAATCCACGAGGATTTGCAGCTCGTCATAAACACTCTCAGGTATAACAACCTCTCCATAGAGACTTTGCAGAAGGTTCAACTTTCCTATCTGAACAAGGTTGCTAATGGCTGTGGTATCACTTACTACTATCATTGGTTGTCAACCCAAGCGTATCTAAATCTTTGATAAATTCTTCTTCGTCATAGGTAACCGGAATAGCTCTATTGGCAAGCTCCTTCAGAAAGAGAATTTTATTCATACCAGCAAACTGGCTAGCTTTTCCAGTGGAAAGCCTACCTTGCTCATATAACATAATTGCTATTTCTTTTCGGAGTTCTTCTTCACTCATGTGAACAAGCTCTAATTCGTTATCTTTAATAAGTAATGCCATAGGGTTACGGAAGATATGTTATATTATAGATAACGGATCGGATGGTTTTTTAGTTCTTTCTGGTGACTATCGCCTCACCTCATAATCTTTGCCAATCTCCACCTTATACTCCCGTATCGCCATCGCCTGATCATACTGCCGGGGATCAATGCCGGTTTCCAGTAGTTTTTCTATTGGAGCGCTGCAGCGGGCACAGGCACCTTCCACAATCACATCACCGGCAGGGTTAAGCCAGAATTTTTCCGGCAGCACTGCGTTGTCTTCCTTTTGGCGGCAGGCCGGGCAGAAGACGTCCCTGAGCGCAGCGGCGTAGCGGGGTTTGAAATTCCTGCCCATAATCAGTTGCAGGTCCTCTTCGGTGATGGAAATATCGACGTACATACGGCTTTTGTTATCTTCGGCGTAAATCTGCGTTTATGAAAATCTATGTATACAACGGTCTGGCCTTCGTATGGTTTGCGATGGCAATGGTGGCTTGCAGCCCTGATGTATCCAAAATTGAGCCCGGTATGGTCATCACACAGTCCACCAGCTTTGAGGCAGACACCCTGGTCTTGCCAAGCGATACGCTGGACCGCCCGGTCCTCGTGATAGAAGGGGAAGGGCTCACGGTTGACTTTGGGGGTACCCTTCTTCGGGGGAGTTTGGCCGATAGCCTGCCTGATACCTTCACCGGCCTGTCGGTACTCGTGCGCAACAGCAAAAATGTGACCATCCGCAACCTTAATGCCCGGGGGTATAAGGTCGCCCTCATGGCGGAAAATACCGACAGCCTTTTGCTGGAAGACTGCGACTTCAGCTACAACTACCGGCAGCGGATGAAAAGCACCCCGGAGGCTGAAGACCTTAGCGACTGGCTCTATTACCACCACAACGAATCGGACGAATGGCTGCGCTATGGGGCTGCGGTCTACCTTAAAGGATGCGATGCGGCTACGGTACGCCGCCTCCGCGTCACCGGCGGGCAAAACGGGCTGATGATGACAAACTGCAACAACGGTACGTTTTACAACAACAACATTCACTTCAATTCCGGTATTGGGATTGGGTTGTACCGAAGCAGCCACAACCGTGTGATGCACAACCGGCTCGACTGGAATGTGCGCGGCTTCAGCTATGGAGTGTACAGCCGGGGACAGGACAGTGCTGGCATTTTATGCTATGAGCAAAGCTCAAATAACGTTTTCGCCTACAACTCTGCCACACACTCCGGAGACGGATTCTTCCTTTGGGCAGGCCAGCATACGATGGATACGGGCGAGGGCGGCTGCAACGACAACATCATCTTTGGCAACGACTTTTCCCATGCGCCCACCAATGGCATCGAAGTGACCTTCAGCCGCAATATCATAGCAGAAAACCGGCTGGAAGAGTGCCGCTATGGTATCTGGGGCGGCTACAGCTACGAAAGCCTGATGTGTGCCAATACCCTCAGCAACTGCGATTATGGCATCGCCATTGAGCATGGGCAGGACAATACCATTTTGTACAATAGCTTTGATAGCTGTGAGGTGGGGATTAAGCTGTGGGAACGGGCAAAGCAGCCCGAAGACTGGGGTTATGCGCAACAGCGGGAGGTAGAAAGCCGGGACTATGACATTCAGCACAACCTTTTTTACAAGACAACGGTACCGCTTGCCATTGCTGGTACGGACCGGGTGGCCATCAACGATGACAATCAGTTTTATGCTTTCCAAACCTTACTCAGGGAAGAGCGGCCGAACGACCGCCTTGTACTGGTGAAAAACCGGATTGGCGAGGGTAGCCTTGGAGATGCTGCGCCCTTTGCCCGGGATAATCCCCCGGCAGCGCTGCCTGACTCCGATGATCGCCGTGACCTGGCAAAGTTTGTGCTGGAGCAAGCGCCCCTGGAAAATTACGCACCCGCACCCTTACCTGATGGGATGGACGCCCTGCTTCCGGAATCGCATCTGCGAGGCAGGAAGTATATACTGGTCACTAAGTGGGGTCCTTATGATTTTCGCCGCCCTATAGTGTGGAAGCGGGCTGCGGATGATGAAACGATGACCTTCCTGCTACTCGGGCCACAGGGCAACTGGCGCCTTACCGGAGGGGAGGGCTTTACCCGGGTGACGCCAAAAACGGGCACCTTCCCCGCTACCGTCACCGCCCGGATAGATCCTGACGCTACCGGTTATGCTCTTGATTTTGAGTTTGTAGGAGAAGCGGTTACTACGGAGTTTGGTAAGCATTTGAAGCGGGGCGCAGGCGTTTCCTTTCATTGGAGGAATTAAACGTGAAGCCTGAACTGAACCTGGTCTCCGGGGCGGCATTGAGCCAGTATGGGTAAGTCGTTGGTGGAGACCTGTGCAATCCGCAGGTAGCCACCGGTCGTCTGGGCATCGGCCATCAGAATAATGGGTTGACCGGAGGAAGGTACCTGTATCGTGCCCGGCAGCACAGCAGAAGAAAGGAGCCCAGGCAGGTGGCCTGTTTCGGGCAATTGTTCTTTTAGGCGCAGCCCCATCCGGTTGGAATCTTTGCTCAGGGTAAAGGGTTGAGTCAGGAAGAGCTCCCTGGCTGAGTCGGAAAAAGCCCCCCACTCCGGTCCGGGAAAGACCCTGACCTCACCGTTTTTTGGAAAAATGGGGTGATCCTGTGGCGGAAACTGCCGGATTTCGATGTTCGGAGCGTTCTGAATTTTCAAAAGCTGACCCGGCTGTAGCCGGCTGTCCGGTGTGAGCACTTCAGACTGATATGGCGGCGGGCTGCAGCTGCCCAGCCATTTTTGTACCTGCCAGTCACCTCGGATAGCGAGATAGGCACGGCAACCCTGCTGTATACTCCCGATGTTGAGAACAGCTTTAGGAGGTACATTCACGGTAGTGTAACGTGGTATGGGCTGCCCATTTAGGGTAGAACGGGCCAATGCTCCCGTCAGCGCAATCTGCGCCGGGCCGTGGAAGTAGAGCTTTGAGCCCAGGAGTGTACTTTCCACCACCGGCGTGCCAAGAGGATTGCCCACCAATTGATTGGCCAGGGCTGCGGATTGCCGGTCCATGGCACCACCCAAAGGCACGCCTTGTGACTGATAGCCGGGACGCCCTTCATCCTGTAGCGTATCAAACAATCCGGTCGATATGATTTCTACTTCCAGCATAGGTCAGACCGGTTTAAAAATAACGGTATCCCCGGGGCGCAGCAGGAAGGGATCCTCAGCTTCGGCATCAAATACTTTTAGGGAGGTTTGCCCGATGATCTGCCATCCGCCCGGTGCTTCAAAGGGATAGATGCCAGTTTGTGCCCCGGCCAGCCCAACGGCTCCAGCGGGGACGGACTGCCGGGGTGTCTGTTTGCGTGGGCAGTGCAGGGCTTCCGGCAATGGACCCAGATAGGGAAAACCCGGTAGAAAACCAATCAGGTAAACCCGGTATGGACGATTGCTGTGCAGGCTGATGAGCTCCGGTTCGGAAAGACCGGTGCGCTGCGCGACTTCCGGCAGATCGGCGCCATTGTAATCCACCGGGATTTCGAGGGTACGCCCGGCATGCCGGGTAGAGGGTTCGGGGATTTTTAAAGCGTGGATTTTTTCAGCCAGTGTATCGAATGCAATTTGCAGAGGATTGAACACCACGGTAAGGGAGCAGTAGGCCGGAATACTGTACGCCACACCTGTGATAGCCGCCTGCTCAATGGCTTGCTGCCAGGCATGCACTTTGGCATTCAGCTCCGGGTCTATACGCTGTTCCCAGTTGATGAGCAAGGCACGGTCGCCAAAGGGTTGGAGGGTCATAGGTTGCCTTTTTGAATGCCAGATTGCCGGAAAAAGTGGTCGAGTGCCTGCAGTATGGGTATAGCCATTGGGTTGTCTCCGTGTATGCAGAGGCTATCGGCCTGAAGAGGCAGGCGGGCACCGGTATTGGTGGTGACCATCCCTTCCATCAGGATTTGACGGACTTGTTCGACGACTTCAGCAGGGTCGCGGAGGACTGCCCCTGATTGCTTTCTGCTCAGCAACTGCCCGTCGGGGGCATAGCGGCGGTCGGCAAAGCCTTCCCGGATATAGCCCAGACCGGCATCGCTGGCAGCTCGGGCAAGCGCGGAATCAGATAGCCCCATCACGTGTAAATTAGGGTCAATGGAATGGAATACCGCCACAGCGAGCTGAGCCTGCTTTTCATCCCTGCAAAGCGTGTGGTACAGCGCACCGTGCGGTTTGATATAGGATAAATGCCCGCCGAGGCTTTCCACCATACCTTTAAGGGCACTGACCTGATACCGGAGCATCGCCTGTAGCTCCGCTTCCGGTAACTCCATAGGCATCCGGCCAAAGTTTCCCCGGTCGGGGTAGGAGGGGTGGGCGCCGATGCGCAAGCCATGTTTTAGAGCCTGCCGGATAGCCTTTTCTATGTAGACCGGGTCTCCACCATGGAAACCGCAGGCGATATTGCAGGAGGACAGGTAGGGAAAGATATCCGCTTCGTGCGGGAAGCGTTTGGTGCGGGTGCTTTCGCCCAGGTCGGCGTTGAGGTCTACCGCATGCCGCATTAGTCCCTCTTTTGAAAACGGTAGCCAAAGTTGAGTTTCGCATAGGGTAATGGCAGGCCTCCATCCGAGAGTGAACGCCCGATACCAAAGCCCACATCAAAGAGTAACCCCCTTTCAGAAACAGTCTTATAGCCAAAGGTAAAGCCTGGCCCGACACCTAATTCCGTAGCCCCTCCAACGAAGATGCCGATGTTGAATCCATCGTAGCCTCGTTTGGGATTTAGGTAGTAACGGCCATTCAGGTTGGCAACAGCACCACCTTCAATTACCAGGAGATAGCCTTCGAGCCCAATGTAATCAGCGACAGGGACTTCAACTGTCCCGACAAAGGCTGGAATCAGCAAGCCAAATGGCGAGATACTGACATCAGTTTGTGCACTAAGGAGGCTTTTGGAAGCGGTAAACAAGACAATAACCAGGATTAGTTTTCGCATGATAAATACATTTTTTGATGAGGATGATAGAATTAAAATATACAGAGAGGGGCAGAGGCTTGTACTTCAGCCTCTGCCATCCTCTATTGTTTTTTTACTGTTTTACGACTTTGAAAAGCCGGGGCAGGCCCACATGCTCAAATCGTAAAAAGTAGGTGCCGGCTGGCAGGTCATACAAAGATACAATGCCGCGGGTAATTTCGCCATAGTTGACCAGTCGGGCATGCCGTACCGTCTGTCCTGAGGTATTGATAATCCGGACAGGCAGGAAATTGGTGTTGTCCAGTCCGCGGATTTCCACCTGCACAAATCCATCGGTTGGGTTAGGATAAAGCTTCACCTCTTTTCCGAAGAAGGTGTGGCTCAGGGAGGATGTCATCTCGACCGTTACCAGCAGGCTTTGCTCACACCCTGCTCCGTCGCGTACCCTGATCGTATAGTTGCCGGGGGCTAGCCCTTCAAATAAATTACTGTCTTGAAAGGACCCATTGCCAATTTGGTAAGTCAGGTCGCCCTGCCCGCCGGACACATTGACCAGAATACTACCGTTTGGCTGACCTTCAGTAGCATTAGTGACCTCCGCCGACAGCTCAAGGGCGCAAGTGGCTAAGGTCACGAGTGTATCTGCCAGGCAGCCGTTGATGTCCCGGCCTACACATTCATAGGTGCCGCCGATAAGATTGGAGAATACCGGGCTGCTTTGGAAAGTATCTCCACCGTTGATGCTGTATTCAAACTCTTCCAGGCCATTGGAGAGGTTGAGGATGATGCTGCCGTCCTCTGCACCAGGTGCAGATTCGTTAAGGATTGAGGCATCTATGGACAGCAGGCAGTTGAAGGTTGCACAGAAGGTACGCTGTGTCTGTGTTCCAAAGTTGATGTCGTCCCCAAGTTGGGCAAGGATGTTTCCTTCTCCATCAACGATTTCAAAATCACCGGCAGGCGGGCCGATCAGGCCGTCGCCCCAGCTGTCATAGAGGATAAACAGGTAACAGGCATCTGGCAGGCAAAATTTGGCTTCTTCCAGCGTGATTTGTTCCTGGTAGGGCCCTCCTTCGGCGATAATATTACCCATAAGGTCACGGATTTCCCAAGAGGTTTCCTCCGGATAGGAGTCTGTCAGCAGGCGCACGGTAACTTCCTGCCCATCGAGTACCGCTTCAAACTGTATTTCCCGGCTGTCGTTGGTCTGGTTTTCGTCATTGACCTCATTGGGGAAGCCCACGCTTACGGCAAACTCGTTGATGCCGTTGTTAAGCGGTGAAAGCTCAATAACAATGGTTTCTGTGGCTCCGGGAGCCAGACTGCCTTCCCATTCGATATCATCACCAATCATTCCATTTAGCCCGGTGGAGATAAAGGCAGAGAAGAGGGTGTCCACGCCGGCATTTTGAATGACAATCTCAACGAGGGCTGAGGTGTCACAGATATTCTGCTCCAGGCCCAGCACTTCGGCAATAGCGACATCATTACGGGGGAGCTGTTCTACCTGAACCCGGAGGGTATCATTAAAGTTAGCGGTATCCAGCGGGTGGCTGGTGAAAAGCAGAAAATCATAAGAGTCGATTGGCGTCATATTTACGGTTTCCGCAAACGTATGAAGGTACACGCTGTCTGAGGCGAGCGTATCCATAATGGTATCGGTGAAAACCATGCCGTTTTCAAACTGGAAGCCAATGGTATAGCCAGACATAGGCTTGTAGCCAAAGTTCCGCACGGCAACCTGCACCGGTTCTGCATCAGTAAGGTAGCCGGAGGACTGCGGCGAGGTGAGGGCCTGAATGCCTACATCATTGGAGTCCCGGCGGAGCTTTGCAGACATGATTTTGGTACTCCAAAGCCCATCCGGCCCCATGTATTCGCCGGTGAACCAGAAATCGGTACCGGTCAGGGGGTCGATAGCCATAGCCGCATAGTCCCCCCAGCGGGCGCCATTTTGTGAGCTCAGCCCTTCGGCAAATTCGTATTCTTCCACTGTCATAATGCCCAGGGGGTCTCCGTTGAGGCGGCCGGTGTAGCGCAGAGATAGCTCGCGGGTGGGCCCGCCAACGGAATAAGCCATGAGGATGTTGCCGTTGAAATCCATAGAAATCCCCCCGGCAAACCGGCTCAGCCCGTCATCTTTACTGTAGGTGCCCTCCTGGTAAATGGACCAGTCGCTGTTGCTGTTTTTTCGGAGCTCCATCCAGCGCAGCCCCGCCCGGTCCATGCCATCCACATCCACTGCGAAGTGGAGCAGGATGGATTCATGGGAACCGAAGTTGAGATAAGGCACCCGATGGAGGATGATGTCCTTGAGGCCGTCCACCAGTTGCCCGTTCGGTTGTTCTATGCAGTCGAAGAAGCTTCCGTTGGGGCAGATTTCAGCATCAAAGGGCGCCCCAACCATATCTGAGGGGCCAGACACAAAGTTGGCGGCATCATCTGCCCAGTCGAGGTGGACTTCCCACAATTCCACTTTATCCTGCCCGCCATCCCAGGCATCATCGTACATTCTTACCACGTAGCCAGGTGCATCAGTAGGTGGAGGATTGTTGCCGTCCCAGTCTACCGGTGTAGCGACCTGGAAACCTCCGCCGGGGAATTTTGGGATGCCCAGGCGCTGCACACCGGGCGTTGCACCCTGAAGCATAGCTTCGCGCTCCAGGGCATAGATCGGCACATTATCATCAGAAGGCTCGTTGGTGGTGACGAGGTAGGCGTTATGCCAAATAGAATACTTGGGATAATCCGGGAAGCTTGGCGTTTGAAAGCGGTAGGCATACCACTCGCCCGCCGGGTCATCCGTCACTGAGACAGCCACGAGGAGGGCATTGCCCCCAAAATCCTGGAATTCCGAGATCATCCACCGTTCTGCGGCATGGTCCCAGAGCACGATGGGGTCGCCGAGGCCGGAAACACCAAACTCGGCCCAAAGTGCAGAAAGTGAAGGTAGGTTAAGGGTCAGGTTACCCTCAAGGTCATAGACGCGCAAAGTAGCTCCTCCGCTGGAGTTAGCCATTTGGATGTAGTGCTTGCCATTGAGGTCGCCGCAGGGGTCTGGAGGGGTAATTCCACCGGAGGCTGGCCGGTCGATGCCTTCGAATACGATAGACGGCTCCACCATCAGGTTTTGGCTGCGTAGTTGCTGGGCTTCGAATCTGGGGTCAGCGCCCTTGGGTAGTGCCGTAGCTGCGGCGTTGCGCGGAATATGCTGGCGCTGGGTGAAGTTTGGGATTTCCTTTGGAATCACCTTGCGGAGTTTGGCTTTTCCGGTGCGGTCCCGGCTGAAGTCAGTAAGTTCTGTAAGGGCAGGGCTTTTGCCTAAAAATTCAGCAGTGCTCCGCTCGGCGGGGAAAGTACGTTGCTGAGCCATTAATAGGGTGGGGAGGCTGAGCAGCAGCAAAAGTAGGGTTGTAGTCCGGTTTTTCATTATTCTTACAATGGTTTTGAGTGGGCAAGCGCAGTAGTGTATGGTTCGCTTTTCCCTGTTTTAAGACCTGAATATAGCAGATTGAAGGGGGCTCCGGGTAATTTGCTTTCAAAATTGTATTTACCTTTGCCAAAAATCTGAGCCAATGTCTAATCTAGCTGATGCTGTACTGGAAACGCATATGAATTTACCGGGCCAAACGGCGTTTTATCGCGGGAAGGTGCGCGATGTCTACACAGTAGGTGAAAAGTTGGTAATGGTTGCTTCCGACCGTATCTCTGCATTCGATTATGTACTGCCCCGCCCCATTCCTTACAAAGGGCAGGTGCTGAATCAGGTCGCCACCCATTTTTTGCAGGCTACAGCCGATATTGTGCCCAACTGGCTGGAGGCCGTGCCCGATCCCAACGTGGCAGTAGGGGCAGCCTGTGAGCCTTTTAAAGTGGAGATGGTGATCCGCGGCTACCTGGCTGGTCATGCCTGGCGGGAGTACAAGTCCGGCAAGCGCGAATTGTGCGGGGTCCCTATGCCGGATGGCTTGAAGGAAAGCGACCGGTTCCCGGCGCCCATTATCACCCCGGCGACCAAAGCCGAAGAGGGGCATGACGAGGATATCAGCCGGGAAGAGATTATCGCGCAGGGCATTGTGAGCGAAGCCGACTACATCCAACTCGAGCAGTACACCCGGGCGCTTTTTCAGCGGGGCACAGAGATGGCTGCAAAGCAAGGGCTGCTATTGGTGGACACGAAGTACGAATTTGGCAAGCGGGACGGTAAGATATACCTCATTGATGAAATCCATACGCCGGACAGCTCCCGCTACTACTACGCAGAAGGGTATGATGAGCGGCAGCAACAAGGCGAGCGGCAGAAACAGCTCAGCAAGGAATTCGTGCGTGAGTGGCTCATGGCGCACGGCTTTCAGGGCAAAGAGGGCCAGATCATGCCCATTATGCCGGATGCATTCATTGAAGAAGTCTCAGCGCGGTACATTGAGCTCTATGAGCGCATCACCGGACTAACCTTTGAACGCACCGATACAACGGGCATTGAAGACCGCATTGAGCGCAATGTCCTGGCTTACCTGAAAAAAGCTTAGGCACTTACGCCCTCCACGTACCCCTTCAGGTATTGGAAGTGAGGGCCTAGTTTGCCGCCGGCTGCAACGGTAGCCCGCTCTATCACTTTGCTGTCCGGCTTCAACAGTTCGGGCAAAATATAGTCCATAAACTGTTGCCCAAAAGCCTTGGAGGCATCCCGGGGCAGCTCATTGGGCAGGTTGTCAATCGTCATCATGTCCACTGCATCAGGCTGATAAGGGGGCGTTTCGGTTCCGGTAGACGGATCAAAACCGAAGACGGGCTCCGGGATGGTACTGGGCCGCAGGGTTGAGGGGATGGAGGAAACCGGTGCAATATCGCAGGTTACATCCGCAATGACCTGAATGTTGAAGTCTGGCGCCTGCATATCTTCTTTTGTGAAAAAGGCGGGGGCTTCGTTGTCCCAGTAGATGCCATTGATCATCACGTCGGCCGCGGCAGCATAGGGCCCGAATATGCTTTTATAAGCAGCTGGGTTTTCGTAGAAATCCTGCTTTCGAAAGGGCTTTCCATCTTTGCGGGCAGCATAATCGGCGCAGGCCAGCACGGTGAATACGGCTTCGTCGTAGCTGTTGTTCAGGAAGTCATCAGGCTCCACTTCGCGCAGCCCCATATCGCGCAAAACGAGGGCCGCACCTTTGCCTACCCGTCCGGTACCGGTCAGCACGACCTTCATAGGGGGCCATTGCATCCGTTTATAAATTTGGCGGGCTTCGGCATAATCGAGGCAGTCTTTCATGCGGATCAGGTCGAACAGCCCGGTGCGCTTTCCGTACGTCAAAATGCCATTATGGGCGCCTACCATGCCAGCAAATTTACCAAAGGCAATCAGGCGCTTGCCCCGGTCATCGGTCAGGACTTCGTAGTCGATCAGGCGGATATTTTTTTCCAGGACCGCCTGCAGGAGCCTCCGGTTATAAGATTGCTCCTTGATGGTATGAGAGAAAAAGAAATAGGTTTTGTTGGGGATCAGCTGGTCAACGGGCACTTCCTTGACGCCCATCAGTACCTGACAGGACTGCATATCCTCTGTCAGCCTTATGTTTTGGTGCCGGTAGGCCTCATCCGGGTAGCAGCGCCCCGGGGAAGGCTGAACGACGATATCCACACCTTCATACTTTCCCATAATGGAGGCACATTGTTCAGGAATGAGCGGAACGCGGGAGTCTGGCGGGATTTTACCCTCACGGATAATGCCAATTTTCATGAGCTATAATTTTGGTGACTGAAGGAGCTTTACTCCTCGTTTTATTTGGTTGCGGGTAAAAATATGGAAATCGGTGGGAACTGAAAGCAGGCAGGGCGATTATTCTGTTTCCTGTTTTTTGGCCAAGAGATACACCAATAGGCAGACAGCAGTATATCTTTTTGATTTACAAGGGTATGCCAAATATTTTATAAAAAAACAGCATGTTGCCGTTATGCTGCAGCGCTTTGAAAGCCCTTGGTTTTGAGATACCCTGATTTACACTTTCTATCATAACATATTTCTTCCCCTGTTTCGGTACAAGAGCAATATCGGTTATCTGATGTATGTGGCAGATGCTTTTGGGGATTTATCAAGTGTGGCTATCTTTTTTTCAGGAACTTTGGGGCGGGCCATGTCAGATCGGCTGAGGTTCTTCACAGCAGGGGGATTTTAACCCTGCTTCTCGGTATGCTGGCATTGGTGTGCTTTAAGCGAAAGGAACAAAGCTTATCGACACCGTTTTATGGTCTGAAACCTGCTTTATCATAAAACAAAACACCATCATGAAAAATCAACTGATTTTTTTCGTTCTGGCAATTTTTGCAGCAAGTTGCAATACGCAGGCATCAAAAGAAGCGCCCGCTGCTGCGCCGGTCACCCGCATTGCCTTTGGTTCCTGTGGGTATCAGGATCAGGTGCAGCCTGTGCTGCGGCTGGCGGCAGCGCAACAGCCTGATGCCTTCGTCTTTCTGGGCGACAATATTTACGGGGACACGCACAATATGGACACCCTCCGCAATAAGTACGAGCGATGGATGGCTAAGCCGGAGTATCAGGCGCTGAAAGACAGTACCACCATTTTGGCCACCTGGGATGACCACGACTACGGCTGGAATGACAGCGGGCGACACTATCCGGAAAAGGAGTTGTCCAAGGCCATCTTTCTGGATGTCTTTGAAGTACCGGAAAGCGACGAGCGTTATACCCGCCCCGGGATTTACACGGATCACATGCTAAAAGCTGGCGACAAAACCGTTCAAATCATCCTCCTTGACACCCGCACCTTCCGGGATGATGTACGCCCTTACGAAGGGCAGGAAGTGGATACGGTAGCTTTTCACTACGAGCTTGGGTACTGGCCGTACGAAACGAAAGATTCCACGATGCTGGGCGAGGCGCAGTGGGCCTGGTTGGGCAAGGTACTGGAAAAGTCAGCGGATCTGCGGGTTATTGCCAGCAGTACGCAGTTTGGGATAACCTATAATGGCTATGAAGCCTGGGCCAACTTCCCGCACGAGCAGGAGCGTATGCTGGAACTCATCAAAGCCAAAAAAGCCAATGGCGTCGTCTTTATTTCTGGGGATGTCCATTACGCGGAGGTGTCTAAAGTGTCTTATCCGGGCTTGTATCCGATCTATGATGTCACCTCAAGCGGTATCACCTCTACCTGGGGTTTTGCCACACCCAACGACAATCGTATTCAGGGCCCGGTGATGGAGAATCACTTTGGCTTGCTGGAGATGGATTGGGGAAAAGAGGAGCTGCGCATGAAAGTTATAGATGTGGCGGGACAGGAGCGCTTTGCGGAGACGGTTAGCTATGATGAATTGAAGAGCTGGTAATTGCTTTGGAATATTGATGGTGGGCATCCTTGAAGCTTGATCGTCCCCCGAAGCTGCTCAGAAGTTCGGTTTTTTCAATAAAAGAAGTGTAGTCATAGATGTAATCTTCATAAGAGCTGTAGGACCAATGTTCCGGGTGTTTTACGAATCCGTGATGTACAGGATTGAAGTGAATGTAAAGGCAAACCCTTCTTAGGTAAGCTTCGTTGTCGATGAGTTTTCGTTTTGTGTTTTGCTGAAGTAGGCTACCCCTGCGCTTGTATTTTTTGTTATAGGCTTTGGCATAACCGATCATCAATTTTGACAATTGCCGGTGCACTATGAATCCTGCTTGGTTTTCCATTGATAGGTCCTTAATGGTAGAACTAATGCTCTGTGTGCCATCTTGATCTTTGTTGTACTGCATTATTGTCCCCTCGTCTTTGAGGCGGATTAACAGGTGAAAGTGATTTGGCATAAGGCACCAGGCAAGAATTTTAAGCACCGGATGGGTTCGTTCTACCAATTTAGTCATGAAGTAGCGATAATTGTCTGGTTCGCGGAAAAGGTTTTCGCTGCCATTGGCTCTGTTGTAAATGTGGTAGGCTTCACCGGGAATTAGAGGGTCTTTATGCATGGTTTTGGGGTTGGGTTCTATCTATATGTCGTGGAAAGTGGAAAATTCCATAAATCAGGGTAGTATTTTTTTTGCTCCCCCCAGACCGTGGAGGTTTAAAAAACCTCCACGGTCTGGGGGGAGCTAATAATGAACCAAATCCCCCCTTCAGAGGTCAATAATAAAAAACTTTGAAGCTATGAAGATAAAAACAATGTTAACCCTGGCGCTCTTTAGCCTCTTTTTCAGTAGCTGCGTTGTTATCCGCCCCGGTGAAGTGGGTGTGAAACAACGCCTCGGCAAGATCAGCAATGAAGCGCTATCAGAAGGCCCGAGGGGCTATAATCCTTTCACTACCAGTATCGTAACCCTGCCTACGCGAACCGTCAACCTGGAGATCAAAAGCAATTTGCCATCCAAGGAAGGACTGACCATTACTTCTGTGATGTCCATTTTGTATCGTATCCGCCCTTCCAGTGCCCCTACTTTGCTGAGGGATGTCGGCCGTGCGTATGAGAGCGAGATTATCCTGCCGGTTTTCCGTTCGGCAGCGGCGGATGTCAGCTCCCGTTTTCTGGCCAAGGATATGCACTCGGGCGAACGCTCAGTGATCGAAGCTCAGATACGTGACAGAATGGCCGAGATCCTGGAGCCCAAAGGGCTGATCGTTGATAATGTGCTGATGAAGAGCATTGTCCTGCCAGCCGGGCTATCCCGTTCCATAGAGGAAGTGTTGCAGGCAGAGCAGGATGCACAGCGTATGGAGTTTATCAAGCAGCGGGAGCAGCTCGACGCGGAGCGGCGGATTATTCAGGCACAGGGCGAGCGGGATGCTGCGGTCATTCAGGCGGATGCAGAACGGCAGCGGGTGGAAATACAGGCAGCGGGTGATGCAGCCGCTATCCGGCTTCAGGCGGAAGCACAGGCAGAAGCGAACGCCAATCTGCAACAATCCCTCACCGATGAGGTGCTCCGCAACCGGGCGATTCAGGCCTTTTTGGACATGGCGCGTTCGCAGAATACGAAAATTATCATCACCAATGGAGAGTCTCCCTTCCTGGGTTTGCCTGCCGAGGAACTGAATGTCGGGAATTAGAGTGATTAGATGACCGTTGCGCTAAAATTACGGGCGCAACGGTCGCTTTTTGTTATAGAGGCTATCCTTTCTCGTGGACCAACCCTCCATCAACGCTATTCAAATTCATTACGGCTTTGCTGACACTTCCAGCAACTGCAATATACGGCTGTGAACGGCTGTGTTGTCAATTGTGCCAGTAAATTGCTCTGCTCCGGGACCGTATGCAAAGCAGGGAATGGCAACGCCGGTGTGGTCGTTGGTACTAAAGTGCCCTGGCGCAGGCTAAGCTCGGTATAGCATCTGCGCAGCATATTGTAAAAGTAGGGGACTCGGCTATTGATATTGAGGAGGGCAAAAATGCCGCCTGTGGCTACACGGTAGGCGTAACCACAGGCGCACAGACTGCTGCTCAAATTAGCGAAGCAGGGCCTGACTTCATTATTGACCGCCTGGAAGACCTGAAACTTAGGCTTCCGCTTTCGCTTTGACCTTTGCTGTGGCCTTCTCCTCTTTGGAGTCGGTTACAGGCAGGCCTGCCGCTTCCGCATAGGCTTTCTTGTTCAATGTCAGGTTGGGGCTGCCAAAGAGAATCTTATACCAGGCTTTGGGAGACCGGTAGGTCGATAGGTCCTTGACGATGTCTATGGCTTCGTGGAAGACCAGGTAAATGGGGTTGTAAGAACCAACAGGCTTCAGTATGCCATAATCCGGCGTTTCCTCCTCCTCTGTAAAGGTGCCGAAAATCCGGTCCCAGATAATCAATGTGGAGCCGTAGTTCTTGTCCAGGTACTTCTCATTCGTAGCGTGGTGGACCCGGTGATGGGACGGCGTGGTAAAGATAAATTCAATAGGGCGGGGCAACTTTTTGATCAGCTCGGTATGCAGCCAGAACTGGTACAGGACTTCGATTTGGTGCACGATAAAGAATACCACAGGGTGAATGCCCATCAACGCGATAGGCAGGAAGAAGATGATTTTCAGTTGCTGAATCCAGGAAAGCCGGAAAGCAACCGTGAAGTTGTACTGCTCGGAGGAGTGGTGCGTCACGTGGGTGGCCCACCAGAAACGTTGCTCGTGCGCTACCCGGTGCGCCCAGTACCGGCAAAAATCCAGAACGACAAAGCAAAGTGCAAAGGACCACCAGGTAATGGGGATGCTCCATGGGACCAGATTATAACATACCAAGACCAGTCCGAAGGTGAAAACCTTTGTCAATGCGGAGGAGATAATGTTGCCTATGCCTACGGCAGTAGCTGCAAAGGCATCTTTGGTGTCATAGTTGCGGCGCAATTTCCGGATCCGGATAAGGTACTCTACGAAGACCAACGCAAACATTACCGGGGCTGCGTAAATAATTATAGGAGGCAAGTCCATTGCGAAGACTTGCTCCAGGGTCAATTTTGGTTCGTTCATTTCCTGTTATTTGATAAGATTGATAGCCGAATATGCAAAGAAGGCCCTAAATACATGGAATCACAAAGATGTAGCGTAGAAATTTTGTCAACTAAGGCGGCTTGTACGAAATCAAACCTCAATAGAAAAAACGGGCGCTGCAACTTTTCGGCTTTTTAAACGCCTTTACGATAGTATGATGCATGATTACCTCTTCAACCCTTATTCCGGGCCCAGGTTCGTTGAATTTTTCTGGATGCTAATCTGAAAAATTGGGGGTTGAAGGCGCCTAACCGCATCTTTGAACCATAAAACAACCCGACACCGGGCCTTTAGCTCAAAAAGCTGCAGGCTCAAATTTTTGAAATCACCACGACAATCTGAAATTATGAAAACCATTTTTAGAACCCTGCTATTAGTCATTTGCCTGACCCCAATCGGGCTTAGCGCAGGAACACCTACCTTGTTTGACCAGTTTGGGCATACCGAGCTGCTGAAGCTGGAATTGGAGTTGAGCCTTGACACCATGTACGCCAAAGTGGATACCAATGAAGAGTACCCGGCCATCTTCCGCTACCAGGATGCGCATGGAAAATGGGTGGAACTGCCCAGCGAGATCCGCGCCCGTGGCCGCTACCGCCGCCGGGTATGTGATTTCCCGCCGCTGAGAATTGACTTTTCCAAAAGCGATCTCAGAGCTCGCGGGCTGGCAGAACACGATGATATGAAACTGGTCACCCACTGCCAGACCGGCAAAAAAGGAAAAGAAGCAGTCCTGCGGGAGTACCTCGCCTACAAAATGTACCAGGAATTATCCGATCATGCGCTTCGGGCACAATTGGTCGAAGTGACTTACAAAGACACAGAAAGTAATCAGGAACTGGTCAAATACGGCATTCTGCTGGAGGACATCGACGAACTGGCCGCCCGTAAGGCAAGTGTGGAATGTGACGAATGCTTTGGCTTGTCTACTGTCGAGTTTCAGCAGGAGAACCTGCGTACCCATGCCATGTTTCAGTACATGATTGGCAACGTAGACTGGTCTATCCCCATGTCGCGCAACCTCAAAATCCTGAAGCCTGTGGATGGCGGATTGAACACGGTCGTCCCCTACGACTTTGACTTTTCCGGCATCGTGAACGTAGGCTACGCTGTGCCAGCCCGTGATATTGGGCAGCACAAGGTGGGCGAAAGGGTTTATCTGGGCGCTGAGCTCAACAGCAGCGAATTGCAATCCACCATTCAGCTTTTTAAGTCCAGGCAAGGCAATTTTGAAGCAATGGTAAGTGATTTCGACCTGCTGAGCCGTAGCGATAAGCGCGAAATACTGGAATACCTTCAGTCTTTCTACACTGCTCTGGACAATGGCACCGTTTGCGCTGAGTTCACAGCGAAAAACTGCCCCACTGTGCCGGGGAAGTAGAAGGAGCAATTGAGCAAAAGTAAAACAAAAGCCTGCCCGGCAAACTGTGGGGCAGGCTTTTGTTTTTGCATGGCATACAAATCTAATCCGAAGGGCAGAGATAAGCCCTTGCAAGTAGGAGGTACGCAGCGCGAGCGAACCGCAACTGGGCTGTATGGCGCTGCTTAATAGAGTTTATTAACGCAAATTTTGTACGTCTCTGAATGGTCTTTTTCACCAGCTCTGCATCTCGTCCTCACCTTCGTAGCTTAGGCTACGAGGTTCCGGGCGTTCTTTGATCTGGCAAAAAATACTCATCCATACCCTATACAAAACCTACCTTAATAAACTCTAATGAATGGTTTTTTTGTACTACATGGTGCAGTTGGAAATCAATACGTTGCACAATACTAAGGTTTAACAGGAGCCGTGTACCTTCCGTTGCCGGCAGGCAGGCGAGGACCGTACGCACGGTAATATGATGAGGGTAAAGCAAGAGGGCGTAGCGTCCTGCTTTATCCCTACTCAATTCAAGCTGTATGCCGCTCGTGGCAGATCTCTACTACTCCACCTTCACCACCTTCTCCTGCTGCAACACCCGCCCGGCAGAGGAGTACTGCAAAATATACAGCCCGCCCGGCAGCCCGCTGGTAGAGAGCTCTGCGGATTGTGCCCCGCGCTGTAGGCGCTGGTGCAAAACTTGCTGCCCCTGTAGATTGAATAAGCGCAGCGCTGGCTCCTCGTAGCGGATGGCGTTGAGGAACTCCACTTGTATAGGGCCCCGAGCCGGGTTGGGGTAGGCTTTGAAGAAGACTTCCTTAAGCGCCGTCTCTCCGGTGCCTGGGATTTCCTCTACGCTGACGTAAAGGATACTGTCCTGGCAGCCGGGGGTGATGCAGCCATCGGCATCGGTCTTGACCAGCCAGACATCGGGGTCGGGGATGGGGTTTGCATAGGTATCATGTATATAACTGCAAGCAATTAATCCTCCATCAGAAGTCTCGGCTACATCATTAAATGGTAAAGTATTTGAAGGAATGGCTAAGGCTTGGAAGTACCGTTTCCATAACAATTCTCCATCTCCGGAGACTCTGGCCATCCAGGCCCGGCTCGCATCGCCTTGGATTAAAGCTTCCGGGGCGAGCCCGCACATTACAATATCCCCATTCTCTGTGACCGTCATATTCATGATCCCCGCGCTGCGCCAATCCAGGTATTTATACTCCCATATGACTTCCCCATCGCTGTCCAATCGTCTCAATAAAGGCCCTTCATCCGGGTGCACAAAGGGCTGCTGTATGGTATCGAAAGCCCAGCCCGTGACGAAGCCGCCGTCCGGGTAAGGAGCAATAAGGGCGGGCCAGTCATCCGATCTATCCACCTCATCGTAGGTGCGCACCCATTCCACTTCTCCTCCACTTGTTAGTTTTGCCACATGATAAGCTCTTCCGTAGTTGGACCAATCCAGTCCAGTGTAAAAAGCGAGCATGATGGAGTTGTCGTTTAGGATGGCGAGCTGACCGACAGTGGCATAGTCTATGCTATCCTCTATAGTTGTACTCCAAAGCATTTCCCCTTCTCCATCCGTTTTGATTACTGTACAGTTAGAGAATTCCCCGAAACTACCTCCCTGGACAGCTGTAATAAGGTTCCCATCGTTATCTTGCTCTATTTCCACGGCTGAGTCCCAAAATTGTGCATAATACGTTTTCAACCATAGTGTATCTCCCCATTTATCCATTTTAGCAATGAAAGGGAGACTGTCTTCATCTTGGATTCTGCCACAACCGTATAAAAATTCCTCATTAGAATCTAAGGCATAGTCAAGGATAGCAAATACGTCTAGCTCGTGGTCATATTGTTTGTGCCACAAGCTGTCCCCACCATTGTTGATTTTAAACAGAATATTGCAATATTTAAAGTCTTCACTACACCAGGTGCCACAATCCACATAAACCCCATCTTCTACTGGAAACACCTTGAATGCGTTTTCTGATAGCCCGTTTGTTAAATCGTAGGTATTGTGGAAGGTAGGCTGGGCAACACCAGCTATGGAAATGCATAATCCTACAATAAATAATTGAAATCTCATGTCAAAATATATTAAACCTGCCCGGGCAGTACCAGATGGTTGCCCAGGCAGGTGGATGGTTCAGAAAATTTAGTTAGCGGATAATCAATTGATGTTGATAGCTTTCACCACTGCCAGCCTTGCTAGCTCGCATGAAATACAGCCCGGAAGGCAGACCTTGTAGTTTGATCTCCACTTGGGAGCCTTGCACTTGCAAAGTTTTCACACCAACTCCATGAGCACTAAATAGATCAATTGTCCAGTTTGCATCAGGTTCGCCAGGTAATAGCACACTAACCTGGTCTTGAGCCGGGTTAGGGATTACAGAAATTTGCTCTTTGCTCTCTTTGAGTTGAGAGGCAGGTAAGTGATTTTGATTGGACTGCATCAGCCCTTCTACCGTATCATCTTGGGCGATAGGCAGGTGAAATTGTGCTCCGGTCAAAGTACCTAACAATGCGCGGCTATACGTATAGGTCGACGAGAGCGTATCTTCTGCCAAGAGTTGAAGGTAGGCCTCG
>ENA-UENT01000167-UENT01000167.1-marine-metagenome-genome-assembly--contig:-NODE-167-length-49133-cov-5.056436_pt1 | contig 49133 bp, 63 predicted proteins | sample MGYA00237879_ERZ529330 | MGnify/ENA primary metagenome ERZ529330 (study PRJEB26372, sample SAMN05368345) | marine metagenome | biome: cultured habitat; feature: ocean water; material: water; isolation... | reverse complement strand
TGTCGGCCGTCATTGGCTCCTCCGATCTCGATGAACACACTTTCGGCAGCGTTGGAGCATCAGGCAATCAGCTGTCCTGCTCATTGCCTTTTGAGCCAGAGCGACCGATTGTGTGACCGGCGTGGCAATCCCAGCCTCAGGTCTGCGATGAAAGGCGGGAAGTTCGCGGATCTGTCTCCAGCGATCGCCGGTCATCCGAACCGACAAGGCCATCACGGGATTTTTAGGGTCTCCGGGTCTACATGCAGAGCTGCACACAGACAGTTTGACGGTCTCCGGTTCTGAGGGGTTCCGGAGATTTTTTATTTGCTCCTCATGGATCAAGCCGAAATCAACAACTGGAAGGCCATCGCCGAAAGCATGGAGGCCAAAGGAGACACCGAGAGCTGGTTCTACCTGCGCGCTCGCGCCATCGCCGATGGCAAGCCAGACCCAATGCCCAACGTGTCGGAACTGATGGGTGGCAGTGCTGCGTAGCGGTCTTAAAGACAGTGACGCAGGACAGTCCAGCTGATCTGATGAGACTTAGGCCCCGCGGGGCCTGGGGTCCCGGCGACTGAGACGGGAATGGGATGCGACGAGACAACCTTCGTCGCGTCCAGATCGAGTCCAGCAATCGTGAGACTCAACCTGCCAGTGAGATCCGAGTGGGACTGGCACATCGGCCTTGCACCTCCCAACAGACCCCGGTCAGTACATCTGTACTTGCAGATGAACGATGGAGGAATGGGCCTGGGTAGACGAGCGGGATCTCGTCCCCTTCAGGGGAGCACGGGTTTGCATGACGTGCCAGCACTTTTCCTGGGGAGTTGATGGCCACTGCCACACGCTGCTGGGCTGCACACTCCGCCGGGGCCTGCTCCAGCACGGAGAGCATCTGACCCGGCAATGCGAACACTGGGCGTCCGTGACCGAAGCCGGGGTTGGCGTCACGGTGGTGGCATGAAAGGGAGAAGCGGGTCGAGGGAAACCGCTGCATGCACTTCCATCTCCCTACGCGTTTGCAGAGCTGCACGCGTCAGCCGAACTATGACTCAAGCGAGAATGATTCTTGCTAAGTAGTTATGCCTATCAATTGATATTGTTGTTTTGGAAGCAGAGTTGCTTCTAATGCGTCTGTTTGGGGTGGGCTGAGGGGCCTACCTCTTTTTTTATGCGATTGCCTCATCAGCGCCGGTATCACGGGTGAGACGCGCGTTGTGCACACCGATGCCGACTATGGCGCTCAATTCTCTGAGGGCGGCTTAGTTCAGGACACGATCCAGCAAGCGAGTAATCGCTTTGAAAGACCAGCCATTACCAGTGACCTTGAGCTTGGGAACGCAATCTGGGTGAACAGCTGAACCAGCCGCGTATTTCGCTGCAACCTCAGAGAGTTCGATTGTCTTGCCGCACACTGTGCAGGGGAGCTTCTTGACCAAGAGGTGATGCCTGCAACCCTGTTTTCAGTCGTAGCTCCAGAACCTATGAAAAGGCCACTCCCTTAGCGCCGGTATTGGTGGTGCGGTACACGCCGGTTGTGCACCCCGATGCCCAACATCGCGCTCAGCTCACGAGCAGCGGCAACAGCGGCACCGATGTTGTTCGATTCCATCCCGCGGGCCATGCATTCCTGCAGGTTGTGGATCAAAACCGTGGCCATTTGCGGGTTTTCTACGTTCGTTGCCTCCAAGTCCCGGTGGACGAGATCCATTGCCTTGCCTGCGATCCGCCGGGCTGTACGCCTGCTGACCCCCTCCGATTCGGCCAATCTGGCCACAACGTGGCTGACGGAGTGCCCCTGCAGGATCCATCCGGCTGCCTTGCGGACGCGGAGCTTGTTCTCGGCTTGGGTAGTCATAAGAGCCCTGCAGCAATGAAGTGCTCCTCGACCATCGACAGCTCTGAGTCGTTGAGGTCCTCAGCCATATCGGCGATGACACCGGCAACGATGGCTCTGGTGATGCGGAACCATTCCTCCCGGCTGCAGCTCCGCGGCCAGTCTTGAATACCTTCGAGGAGGGGGGTCTGGGGGACGTGATCGAGGACATTGGCCATGGCTACCAAGGAGGTAGTGGATGACTGGTGTTGGCGTGAGTTGGAGTGCTCCTGTCTGGGTTGGGCTTAGCGATAGGGACTACAGCGAACTGATTCAGAGGAAGGCTGTTGCAGTCACTAAGCGCGATAAGAGGCGTGGTGGCCAATACACCGTCAAGCAGGCAATAGAAGCCATCGATGAGGCATTTCATCGCTGCAATGGTTTTGATCCCTACGACGGCTCCAAGCTGGATCCAGAGCTGCTGGGCACCTACAGCAACGAGCGAAGTTAAGAGAGTGGTGCTGCTTACAAGCGGGAGATGGCGATGCTGCCGACCGTTGATCACGTCACAGCGGAGCCGGTCCCTGACTTTGAAATCGTCAGCTGGCAGACCAATGACGCCAAGGGGGATATGCCCCCTGAGGAGTTCATCTCTTACTGCCGCAGAGTTGTTCGGGTCGCAGATCAGCAAGGATCAGATCGACGTTGATCAATTTTTACTGTGGTCTCGGCCTGATTGGTGCCTTCAAGTAGGACAAATCTGCGCACCTTTCTGCGCACATAGTTTGTATTAATTAGGCGTGAGCCCAGTGCTAGCAGTGGGTTTCGGTCTCAAAAACACCTCTATGGCATGCAGGGGGTCAGGAGTTCGAGTCTCCTTGGCTCCATTCTTTGAAGCCCAGTCTCTGACTGGGTTTTCTCGTTTCTGGTGTTAGTCGCGCAGCGATGTGATTCCGCTGGTTGGTGTGATTTCTGGTGTGATTTGCGCACTACTGCTGGTGTCGTGCATGACTTGCCACCCAGTGCTGGTGCCAGTAGGTTCGTTCTAACTCTGGTGGGACTGGGTCGACCGATAGGGCGGCCTGGAAGCGGGTTAAACCTCGCCTTGGGATCCCGGAGCCTCAAATATCGAGGTTTCCTAGTTCCTAAATCCAATCCCAAACCGAATAAGTTCGCGAACAAATCACCTCAGCTTCGAGACGCTGGCTTTCTGGTGACACTCGGTAGTGCCGGTGAAATCGCGCATCACTACCGCCGTCACTTTCACCAGTTCCTCGACTACCTGACCATTGATCCCTCTGCTCCAAACCCCTTGGATCAGGTGGGCGATGGTGAGCCTGCGCTGCGGGATGCCATGCGCCGGGCTGGCATTGCTGGCCTGACACGCGATGAGCTTTTGGAAAAGCGTGACAACTATGTCGCGCGCCTAGACGCTGGTGAAAAGCCGTACAGCAGCAAGCTCTACAAATCAGGCTGGCTTAACGACGACGGGGACATGATCGACAGCCAAACCGGCGAGGTCATTCCGTTCGTTCCAGCCCGCTCCGCTAACTGAGGTCGGGGCATGAAAACTGAACTCTGGCTGCCCACCAAGGCAGCAGCGGATGCTCTTGGCATCTCGACGGACACGCTGAAACGCAAGCGTGAGATTTGCGGTGGTTTTGTCGAAGCCGGCCACCACTGGTGCGCTGGTTCTACCCGCAACAGCCCACTGACATTTTGTGTTGAGCGATGCCGCGAGGCATTTCATCAACGCGGCATGCAGGCGCGCGGAGGGCAGAGCTGATGCCTGAAATCGCATGGGACATCAACCGAATTGAGGCTCAAGCCAAGAAATGGCAGGAGATGGCCTCTGTCCTCCCCAATGACAGTGAACGCGTTGCTTGGTTAATCGAACAGGTCTCGTTTCTGAGTGCCTCTCACATGCAGCTGCAAGAGGTTTTCAGGCTGACGACCGAGGGCCTTGTTCGCGTCATGAACAAGGCCGACGGCGTCGAGAAGGTGCAGCTCATCCAGATGGAGGCGATCGCACAACGCCTCGAGGCACTGGAGCGGCGGCCATGAAAAAAGCCACCGTTCCCGCGGTGGCTCAGCCGATAAAAAGCTCACAGCAATTATCGCCACAGCAGGGCTTAGCGCCCGCTAATTCCCGCAAGCCACCGATTAAAAGCAGCTGTTCTGGCTTAAAGCTCGACGCTGCTCAAGCCCATCTGCACCTGGACCTTCTGGGTCTGGATGAGGCCTGCACCAACATCCGTCTGATCCCTCACAAGGGGAGACGCGGAGGCGCGATCAACGGCATCTTTGCCGACGATCTCGACCGCGCTCAGGGCCTCAACCGTGAGGGCTACGGCGTCTACCTACAGGTCAACATCGCCAGCGGCACCAAGGCCGATGACGTGACGGCCTGCACGGCTCTGTTCTGCGAATGGGACGACCGGCCTGTCGAGGAGCAGCTGGTGCTTTGGCAATCGCTGGGGCTGCCAGAACCAACGTTCATGGTGATGACAGGCGGCAAGTCAGTTCACCTCTATTGGGTGCTGGCCGTGCCGATCGAGCCGGAGCGATGGGTGCCGCTCATGGACCGGCTGGTCGCTCATGCCGGCAGCGATCGGTCTTGCAAAGGACTAAACCGGATGATGCGGCTCGCTGGCGGTCACTACATCGACCGCGATGGTGAGGCCAAGGCCGTGACCCAGATCGTCAACGTGACGGGTTACCGCTACGAGGCAGCGCAGTTCGAGGAGTTGTTGCCTCTGCTGCCATCACCCACAACATGCGGGAGGGCTCCCCGGAAGGCCGGCTCAACACCTGCAAACCTCCGCCAAATCACCGAGGCGCTGGATTGCATCCCTAGGCGTGTTGAAGGTTCTGGCACCTACGCCGACTACCGCAACATCCTCTGGGGTCTGATCGATGCCTGCGCTGAAGCCGGGTGCGGCGAGGACGTGGCCATCGATCTGATGGGGGACCAGAGCCCGTCAAAACAATGCGGCTGGGACATTCGACAGGTCGCCCGCTCTGGCGGCGATCAGATCGGTGCAGGGTCGTTTTGGTGGCACGCACAGCAACACGGTTGGAGGGGTCGCCATGCGTGATCAATTCACCTTCGACAGCTTGTTGCCACCGGATCTTGCTGACGCGTTGGAGCTGATCCAGCAATCGTTGCCCACCGACCCGTTGTCGGCCACCGGCACCCTCCTGACGGGTTACAGCGGCCTGTTGAAGATCGGAACGCGGGTGGCTCAAGACCACCAGTATTCGGTCCCCTGCAATGCCTTCTGGGCCAACGTCGGTTACTCGGGCCAGGGCAAATCACCGATCCACCAAAAATTGATCAGGGATCCTGCGGCGGCGATTCGGTTGATGCACAAGCACCAGCATGAAAACGCCATTGAGCGGTGGCAGAAAGAAACCGAGGGGATGAAAAAGGACGACAAGCCTCCTAAGCCTCGTCCTCGTTTTCCTCACGTCGGTGGCAACTACAGCCCTGAGGCATGGACATCCAGCTCGACCTTCACGAAAAGGACGGGCTGGGCGCTTTGACCAGCAAGGACGAAATGTCCGGGCTGTTGCAATCGCTTGAGTCCGACACCAAGCGTGGCCGTGGGACAGGTGAGGCTCAGCTTTTGGAGCTATTCGACGGCAACGGCAACCTGTCGCTGCGGGTCGAAGGCCAGCGGCAGTACGAACGCTGTCATGTTTCCCTCTACGGGAACATCCAGCCAAAGGTGCTGCGGAGAGCGATTGCTGGTGATGATCCCACCGGCAAGTTCGCCCGAGTGCTGTTCAATCTGCTCCCGGCCCAGTGTGCTGAGTGGAGTTATGACGACCCCACCGACCAAGAGCGTGCGGCTTATGCCCGTGCTCAAAAGGTGCTGGAGAGGTACGCCATAGAGCTGCACAAGCAGCAGCCAGACACTGTGGAGGTGTCGAGGGAGGCCAGATGTCTTCTGCTCGATTGGTTCAAGCCACAGCAGGCCAAGGCGATCGATCCCAACATCGGTGATGTTGTGAGATCACTGCTGGGCAAGACCCACGCTCATGCTTTGCGGTGGGCCGGGATTTTGCACAACGTGCACAACCTCAACGCTGCAACGCGGGAGCTGCGGGTGACGGCGCAGACGATGCAGATCGCGATCGACATCGTCGACACGATCACTACCGAGATGCGTCTGTTTCATCAGGCAGACGATGACGCCAGCACCCTGCCGATGCGTCGGGTGCATCAGCTGAGCTGGGGTGACGGGTCATCACCAAGGGCTGTGGGTTGGCAGTACGCCAAGGAGAAGGTGGCCACGACCGCCTCTCTGCGTGGGCTGGGCGCTGGTGGTTTCCATATCGCTGCTGCAACTCTCGAAGAGCTTGGCTTTGGCACCGTGTGCAAAAACGGCACCACCGCCTACAAGGCTGAGCGTGCAATGCCCGGGCAGACATAACAGACATCGGCAGACATCAACCTTGTCTGCCGACATCACAGTTCCCGTCTGTGGTTACAGCGAATCAGGCACAAAAACACGGTTTTAGCCCCCTGGAGTCCTCGGAATTCTGGAGTACTAAATACCGTGTTTTTCTGTCTGAATCGTCCATTTCTGTTGCGCTGCAGGGTGTCTAAGCGGACATGGCATGTGTCTGCGCATGTCTGTTGTGTCTGCGCTGGGTTTTTAACCAGCAGTTAACCAGCTGCCTAAGCCATACCAGTAGGTCTTAAGGGGTGTTTTTCTTTGATTAGTCGTGTTATTGATTCAATCTAGAGAGATTTAGGGTTGATTAGATCGAGTTAAGCGAATATAGAAAGTTGGCTATTATTTTGAAAGATAAGTGTTTAGGCTATGAGCAATCGCATGCCGACAATGTTGGCCATGACGGTGAACAACAGTTCTGCAGATGACGACTCCCCAAGGCAGCCTGACCCAAGGGAAGATGACCGGGCTTCTGCTCAGTCAAGGCGTTATTTGCGGACCCTCTTTGAAAGTGAGGTTTCCTATGACAACCACAGCCGTTGAAGTCCAACTGCGTTATCTCACCATCGACGAACCCAAGGCTGATTCCGATCAGCTGGAGTTTTCGTTCAGCAGCGAAACACCCGTCACCCGTTATTTCGGCGACGAGGTGCTCGACCACGACCGTGCGGCCGTCGACCTGTCGCGGCTCAACGGCGGGGCAGCACCGTTGCTGCTGAACCATGACCCCGATCGCGTGCTCGGCATCGTCGAGCGGGCATGGATTGATGAGAAGCGTCGAGGGATGGCCCGCATCACCTGGGCCACCAACGACCTGGCCCGGCAGGTCCGGCAGGACGTTGAAGCCGGAGTGATGCCAAACATCAGCGTTGGCTACGCCGTGCAGCAAGCCGAGCAGGAGGGCGACGTGATGGTCGTCCGCAAATGGCAGCCGATCGAGCTGAGCGTCGTGAGCATCCCTGCCGACGCATCCATCGGTGTGAACCGATCCCTACCAACTACGACCCAACAACCAATGACTTCGACCTACGAACCAATCAGCGCCTTGAACCCGGATGAGTTCGGGCATGCGCAGCGTGACTTCAGCGTGGTCCGCGCCATTCAGGCGTCTGCCTCTGGCAACTGGTCACAGGCTGGCCTTGAGCGTGAGGTGAACCAAGAGCTGGAGCACCGCAACGGCAAGCGCACCCAGGGTTTCTTTGTCCCTGATGACTGCTGGGGCAAGCGTGATTACGTCAAAAGCACCGCCTCTGCAGGCGGCAACCTGGTCGCCACCGACCTGCTCGCCGGCAATTTCGTCGAGGCGCTGCGTGACCGTCTGGCCGTTGCTGAACTCGGTGCCACCATGCTCACCGGTCTGGTTGGTGATGTCTCAATCCCTAAGCGCACAGGGACGGCGACCGCCTACTGGTTCGGCGCTGATAACGCTGATGCCGTGACCGAATCGACCGGCACGATCGGCACCATCTCGATGAGCCCGAAGACCGTTGGCGCTTACAGCAAGTTCTCCCGCCTGATGGAGCTGCAGTCGACACCGGACATCGAGCAGCTGATCCGCGCTGATTTTGTTGCCCTGCTGGCCGATGCGATCGACTCAGCAGCAATTAATGGATCTGGGAGCAGCAATCAGCCACTAGGAATCCTGAACACCACAGGCATTGGATCTGTGGCAGGTGGGACTAATGGTCTTGCACCGCATCTTGATCACCTCCTTGACCTCAAGAAGGAAGTTGCCGTCGACAACGCTGATGTTGCCTCATGCGGCTTTCTTACGAACGCCAAAGTCGAGGCTGTTCTTGCAAAGCTCAAGGACTCAGACAGCCAATACCTGCTCAGCCCTTACGGAACTGAACTTGGCCGTACACAGATTGCAGGGCGGCGTTTTGAGGTCAGCAACAACGTCCCCTCAAACCTCACAAAGGGCTCTGGGACCAACCTCTCGGCTGTTATCTACGGGAACTTTGCCGACCTTCTGATCGGCATGTTCGGCCAGCTCGAGATCCTGGTCGATCCCTACACCGACTTCGCCAAGGGCACTGTTGGTGTGCGTGCACTGCAGTCGATCGACATCGCTGTTCGTCACGCCGAATCATTCGCGGCCATGCAGGACGCGATCGCATAACCGCGATCGTTGCCTGCTCTGGTGCAGATGGTGCCCGGGGGAACTGCAGAACCCTCGGGCTTTCTTATACGCATCTGGGTCCTTCTCAGACCGACCGCTGTGGGTGATCCGAAGGCGCGTTGTTTGCCTAGGCAGCGCAATTTTTTGATTGAACACCTTGTTTGCTGATGGCAATCGTCAACATGCGCCAAGCCAGTGCACAGCTCGGCTTTAGGACAACGACAACGCTCAGGAGGCTGCTGCAAGCAGGCGAACTAAGTGCGTATGTGCGCTCAGAACCCGATCTAAGGGCGACATATCTAGATGTGGCTCCGAAGGGTCGGCCAACGCTGCGGCAGCACGTTCAAGCCCATACGGAGTGCCGTGGGAACTCGCCGCTATGGGGTGCGGATTACGAGAGCTGGCCGAAGCCGAATGGGAATTGGACTGATGTCGCCAACGGCTATTTGGACCTGCCGCAATGGGGCCCGCCACCGTGGACGGAGCTGCAGTGGGTGACGCTGCGCAACGTTATTGAGCTGGCTGAGGAGACCTAGCCCCTGCGGTTGCTTGAGAGATTTCTGAAGTAGCAGTAGCGGTTCGTGGGAAGTCGAATGTGATTAACCAGCTTCTCATCGGTAGTCAGTGATACCGATGGAATAGAGGCACATGAAAGAAATCCTTGATCCCAAAGGTCTCCGGAAAATGGTGTGCGAAAGCACGGGGGATTCCCTATCAAGGAGACCTGCGGCACTTCCTCTTACGGCTGAGTGAGGTGAAGCAGCAGTACGGGAGAGCGACCCGTAGCTGGCAGACAATCCAGTCCTCATCCCACGGCATCTGGGACGGGGGCTGGCTTTCTGCGCTTAATCCCGTCTTCCAATAAAGGAAAAGTTTCAGTGCATTGCACCGAAGTGCGTAACGCCTCACCAAGCTTTTGGAACGGCAACCGCATCGCTCGGGGAGAACGCTGTTCTCCTCGCGGTTCCGTCGCCCCACATCATTGCTTCGGTTGAGGCTGTTGGAAGTCAGCCCAACCGATAGAAGGGGTTGTTTTTTTAATCACTGACTGGTCGTCGTTTTATGCGGCAGGGATGCCAGAAATTTGATTAGACCATTTGTATGTCAAATAAGGATCGCAGCTTTCACGAGGCGCCAGAAAAGGCTGGTGGTGAGGGATGGCTGTATTCCGAGCAGCAGCAGAAGCTCTGTCACTTCAAGCCCGACACGGCCACGGTCCACGCGCAGTGGGTCGCCATCAGGACATACAGCTACGTCCCGCCCCGCCCGCCTGAGCCGATGACTCGTCGGCGGATGCTGCGGCACAACGCCGTTGAGGCTTGGGAGACGATGCAGAAGACGGGCTGGAGACGCTGCCCTCCTCCAGTCAGGTAGAAGCTGGGTTGGCTAGGTCTACTTGCGCTTAGCCCTGTAGAGGCCGCAGCACTCTCTAATTATTCCCTCTTCAATCAAAGAGAGGTACAGCACGTGAAAATCGAAAAGGTCTCACCAGCTCTTTCTCCTTCGGCAATAGTCTCTTCACCTATTTTCTGACAACTAGACCTGCGAGACAGAGCTGCCTCGACTTTGGCTACTCTTTGAACTTTCTCGTCACTAAGATACTTAGGAATGCAGATTGCTGGGTATTTGATATCACCGCTAACTCCTAGTATCAAGGCTGTAGTAGCTATCAAGGTCGACATCGGAATGCATTAATTTGCCCGAAACTCCCTTAAATCAAAGGCTTTTGCAGTAATTGCTTATACCAATTGCTCCAATTTAGGTGACTACTGCTGTTGCTGCATCTGCTGCTGACGCTTGCTCAGGTCGCTCCCACTAGAGACTGAATGGAGGCTTCGACCGCCGACTTCGTCGAAGCATCGTCAGTCCATTGCCCGTAGTGGCGAATGTGCGTTTTTAGATCGTGGCCCATGAGCTTCGCGGTATCCCTCAAGGGCAGCGGTTGCGGGTAGTACTTGGCGGCTCGCCATGCGTAGCCATGCCGCAGTGAGTAAGGCGTCAGCTCAGGATTGGATGCCTTCAGCGACTGCCAGGTGGCATTGCGGTCGAGATATTGCCGGAAGGTATGGCCGCAAGCCTTGAACGCACCAGCCTCAAGGTTTCTGATGCTCTTCGGCAGCTTTACCAGGCCGGAGTGAAAGAGCTGCACCAGCCGCGCCCCTTCGCCTTGTAGTTCCTTTAGAGGCAGCTCCTGAACAGTCCTTGGTGGCTTGGGTGTTGCTGAGCTGTGAGCGTTCCGCTTCACGTTGCCGATTTTCAGGTTGCCATCGTCAACAGAGAGCACCATCAGCTCTGCGGGCCTCAGCCCGAACAGTGCGACAAGCCCGACGGCAAGCCGTAGGGAAGGGTCTGACTCAAGACCGTTCAACAGTGTGATCAGCTCTTCCGGCTTAATCGGCACCGTGGGCTTGGGGGCGGTTTGACGCTGACCAATCAGCTCCTTCATGTCGTCACACTCCAGTGGCAGCCATTTCCTCTCTGCGCCGCATTTATTGACGGCAAACCTCAAAAACCGTGCAACATCCAGCAGATTGCGTTTGCGGCCTGACGAGCCTGGCTCGACTTCCATCAGGTGCTTGCGGGCATAGAGCCGCATCAGCCCACCACCATCGTGCGCAGCACCAGTGCGAGCCGTGATCAAGGCAAAGGCTCGATTGATCCGATATTCCTCGTGTTCGGCGTAGTTGCTGGCCTTGACCGTGCCCGAATCAACCCTGCTGGCCTTGTAGCGGGAACGAACTTCCTCCCAGTTGATGGCGGCGCCAGTGACTTCGGTGCTGCCCCTGACAAGTTCGTAAGCCTCGGCCAGGCCGACGTTCAATTTTGGGTCCTGCATCTTGGCGACCATCTCGCCGATAAGGTTCAGCACCTTCCGGTGGCTGCCACGAGCGAACGGCAGGTCGGTTGATACGAATTGGGTTTTGCCGTGTCTGGCATTGCCAGCCTCAGCTCTGCCGATCTTGAAGCGGTCGTACTGCTCTTTGAGGATCCAGCCCGGCCCGTAGTCACCCTTCACGGCCTGGCGCAGCGTCTTCAGCCATAGCTGTGCCTGAGCCATGAACCCCTTCTTGTCGTGCAGGTGGTCAGAGCTTGCCGAAATTGAGTCTGATTTTCAAGTCTGATTTCTGCCCTTTCTTGCCATAGCAAGTTGTCGCAAGTGAGGGAGTGGTCCGCCAAAAGCACTAGTGCTACTGGGGTTAGAGCTAGTCGTCGCAGCCGATCTCAGCTTCGCTAGTATTTTCATGGCATGCAGGGGGTCAGGAGTTCGAGTCTCCTTGGCTCCACTCAACAGAAGCCCAGCCCCTGGCTGGGTTTTTTTATTGCTAATGCGCGGCGACGATCACGCTCGATGCCCCGTGTTGGTGCAAAAAGATGAAGTGGTGCAATCTCTGGGCGCCCACCTGGCCAAAGGAGCTTGGCTGGGCATCTGAGGTTGGTTGAGGGCAGGATGGATGGATGGGCAAGACATCCAAGACGTCAAAGAAGGCGAAACAGACCTGCTCAGTCCTGCTGTGGCATAAGACGTTTATCAAGCGGATCAGACAACGCTTTGGTCTGAGCAAATACCAAATGCTGTGGATCACCTTCGGCAAAGGTCTGCTGATCGGCTACGTCCTGGCATTCCTGGTTCATCGCTGAATGGACTCCACCCAGACGCTCGTGGAGAAACTGGTTGAGAGGCGGATGCGGGTCACTGGAGAGTCACAGGCGGTAGCCACTGCCAACGTGATGGCAGCTTTCGAGAAGCTGAGCAAAGACAAGCAGTAGCCAGACCCTCTGCAAGCTTTGGGCTCCAGAAGCGAGCTAGATCGGGCTGCACCGTTGCGGCATAAGAAAGCCGGGTGCTGTCTCCAATCGCAACCAGGCTGACGCATTCACCTTGATGTAGCTGGACTTGGCCCGTGCCGTAGAACTTCAGTTATGGCTCAACTGTTCAGTCCAATACATGAGCTAACTGGCGCATTGACTTGGGGCCCCGGCGGCACCGTGGGCTTGGCCTCTGAGGCGGGCTAAGGGGCCCGCTGCAGTCAATGACGGTTGTCGCTCAGATCACTGGCTAGTGGCATGGCATCCCTGTACAACCCGGGGGTTCATCAATGACAAGCATGCAGATCAACGTGGAAAAGGGCCTGATTGGGGCCGCTGTTCTTGGAGCGCTTGTCTTGCTCGCGCCGATCGCCAAGCAATCCAAGGAGTTCGTGAACTGCGTCAAAAACTCAGAAGACGCCATCGTCAAGCTGACTGGGGTTGAGTTTCTCGATAAGGACGGCAAACCTGGATTCTTGGAGCGTCCTGTGGCTGTCCACTACTGCAATGGCGGTGACATCACCAACTTCCTGACGCTGTCGGCTCTCTCAGACTGAGGAGAACACAACTCTCAGCTGAGCCTCATAACCGGTCACAAGCTCTTTAACTGGCTGAGCAGCGAGGGATACGACCCAGGTGGATTGAGAGCCGCCTGGGTTTTTTCTTGTTGGCCACGGCCTGAGCCCCCCTATGTCAGCAGCAATTTGGCTGGCTGATCAAAAACCGCGGCCGTCACGCTCCCGCATTTCCAGGCGGAGTTGTTGATACCGAAGCAAGGCCCGCTCTTCATCCAGCTGAGGAAACAGCAAACGGGCCTCGTCCAGGCTCGGTGGATCCAAGAGCCAGTCATCAGAGCGATCCGGGGCCACTTGCTCAGGCTTGCGTTCCCACAGCTGACGTCCTGGTGCGACCCAGCCAAACCAGCGACGAAAACGGTCGAACAGCTCGAGTGGGTGCATCAAGTCACCCTAAGGAGATCACGAATCCAAGCGTTGGGATGTCTGCATGGCGTACGGCTTCGCGCGATCAGAAACAACAGACTCGTTCTGGGGCATCAGGCTCTGCGGCCTTCGCTGCCTCGGATCCTCCCCATTGCGCCAGGGGGTGAACATCAGGAAATTTCCAGCCACCAGCCCTGCGGTCACGATCACTGCGGCAATCTGCTCGAGCTGTTCGATCTCCATCCCTGCATTGTCCCGCGTTCTCCCAGCAGGGGTGTCCCCTGCATCGTCGACGGCTTGGGATTCAGCTCGCTCTGCAGTTCCAGGCAAAGGGCCGCTCCCAGCATCACCGTGACTACGCCCAGTCCCTGGCTCAGCTTGAGTCGCCTTCTGGGCTTGCGGAAAATGCAGCGGGTCATACAAGGCCCTTGCTTCTCAGCCTGGTTTAACGCTTCTTTTCAGTTCAAATTGAAGCGTTGGCCACGAGAACGCTGGGAAAACGCTGAGACAACCCGTCTCAATCCTCTTTTGGGTTCTCCAGGTCGCGGCGGATCAGGGCCAGCAGGTAGGAGGGGGATTTGTAGCGGGTGGGCAGGCAGCGGTTCAGCGTTTCCAGATGCCCCCAGCAGACGGTTCTCTCAATGTCTTGAACGGTTTTTCCCTGCTGGAGGAGACGCCGCAGCGCCTTGCAATACATCGGATAGCCCGCCTCTAATTCACCGATGGTGAGTTTCGCCTGAGGCATAGGACCACTGAAGCCAGTTCCAACCTATGCCCCCGCGGGCCAGGCTCAGCTGCCGAGCCAGGCGACGCAGTCGATTTCCACCCGTGCTCCCTTGGGGAGGGCTGCCACCTGAACGCAGGCGCGCGCTGGGCTGACCCCCTCGCCGAACACCTCGGCGTAGATGCCATTCACGGTTGCGAAATCGCCCAGGTCTGCCAGGAACACCGTGGTGCGCACCACCTGAGCCGGGGTGGCGCCAGCTTCTTTCAGCACAGCACAGAGGTTTTTCAGCACCTGATGCGTTTCCGCCGCCACATCACCGTTTCCCACCATCTCGCCGGTGGCTGGATCCAGTGGAATCTGCCCGGAGCAATAGAGCCACTCGCCGGCCAGCACTGCCTGGTTGTAAGGCCCAACCGGTGCAGGGGCGTCTTGAGTGGTGATGGCCTTGGCGCTCATGGGTTGGTTCTCAACAGCAGTCGCCACGATCATCGCCGTTGGTGATCCCCTGCTTCGCCATCGCTCATGCCGGCCGCCACTGGTCCTTGTGCTGGCGCAGCACGGCGAACTCCGCGGCTGAACCGGCCTGCATGAACAGGTTGGTGCGGCGTTCCATGCCGATGCTGCTGGGCAGGCTGAGCTCTCCTTGGGCACGGAGCCTCCGCACCTCCCGGTAGCGCTCAGCCAGAGCGGCGTCGCTGGGGCGTTGCTCAACGGCCCATTGCAGGTTGGCCTCGGTGTACTCGTGGGCACAACAAACCCTTGTGGCCTCGGGCAGTTCCGCCAGCTTCTGCAGGGCCTGATGCATCTGTTCAGCGCTGCCTTCAAACAGTCGGCCACAGCCCCCGCTGAACAGGGTGTCCCCGCAGAACAACAGGGGCTCGATTTCGCCCCCCTCCGGCTTCGGGATGAAAAAGGCGATGTGGGCCCGGGTGTGGGCCGCCACGTCCAGCACCTCCACCTCATGGCCAAGAACAGTGATCCGGTCCCCATCCCGCACCGGCATCGTCTGGAACGGGATCCGCTCCCGGTCCTCAGCGGAGGCAATCACCGCAGCCTGGGGCCAGCGTTCCAGCAATTCCGGTGTGCCGCCGATGTGGTCGGCGTGGTGATGGGTCTGCAGCACGGCGGCCAGGCGCAACTGCCGTTCATCCAGCCACTCGCGCACCGGCAGCGCTACGGCAGGGTCGATCACCACGGCCTCCGCGCCCCTCACCCAGATCCAGATCACGTTGTCCTGGAGCACCGGCAGGGCATGAAGTGAGGAATGCATCGTTAAAGTCCTGCCTGGTTAACCGGTCAGCGCTGGACCCATGATCACCGTCGCGTTGGCCAAAGGAGCGCTGCTCAAAGACTCGGTGGCCCGCTTTGCGGCGGCTGGTCTTGATTTCTCCGCTGTTCTGGACAAGAACAACCGTCAGTTGATGGTGCCCACCCCTTGCGGGCGCGCCCGGGCCCTGCTGGTTCGCAACGGCGATGTGCCCACCTACGTGGCCTACGGCCAGGCTCAGCTGGGGGTGGTGGGTTACGACGTGCTCAAGGAGCATCAACTCCCCGTTGCTCAATTGGTGGACCTGGGCTTTGGCGGCTGCCGCATGGCTGTAGCAGTTCAGGAGAGCAGTGGTTACACCCGGGCTGCTGATCTGCCCGCCCACTGTCGCGTCGCCAGCAAATTCACCCACTGCGCCCGGGAATATTTCGATGCGCTCGACCTTCCCGTTGAGTTGGTTCATCTCAATGGCTCGGTGGAGCTGGGGCCAATCACCGGAATGTCAGAAGCGATTGTCGACCTGGTGGCCACCGGTCGCACCCTGCGGGAGAACGGCCTGATCGCCATCGAAGACCTGTTCCACTCCACAGCTCGACTGGTGGGGCACCCCCTGTCGGTTCGCCTCGACCACGGCCCCTTGGCCTCCATCGTTGATGCGATCCGCTCAGCAACACCCGTCGGGAGCTCCAGCTGATGGGGGCCGTCGCCGACTGGCGCCGGGTCCGTCGTCTGGGCCGTTATCTCGTGCGGGATCGCCGGCGGCTGCTGGTGGCCCTGCTGCTGCTGCTGCCCTTGGCCTTTGCCGGAGCACTGCAGCCCGTTCTGCTCGGTCAGGCCGTCAGCGTCCTGCGCGGAGAGCCCAGTCTTCCCTTTCTTTCGGGGATGAGCCTCTCTGCCTCGATCCGCGTGATCATTGGGCTCTACTTCGTTTCCGTGCTGCTGCGGCTCGGCCTGCAGGGGGTGCAGCAATTCAGCATCCTGGCCGTCGGACAACGGCTCACAGCTCGAATCCGCGACGACCTCTTCGAACATGCGTTGTCGCTGTCCCTGCGGTTTCACGACCGCATGCCGGTGGGCAAGTTGCTCACACGGCTCACCAGCGATGTGGATGCCCTGGCCGAGGTGTTTGGCAGTGGTGCCGTGGGGGTGCTCAATGATCTGGTGAGCCTGCTGGTGCTGGCCTCAACGATGTTGTTCATCGAGTGGAGGCTGGGGCTGCTGCTGTTGTTCACGCAGGTGCCCGTCACCCTGGCCGTGCTTTGGCTGCAGCGCCGTTACCGCAAGGCCAATTACCGCGTGCGTGAAGAGCTTTCCCAGCTCAATGCCGATTTCCAGGAGAACCTCCAGGGCCTCGAGGTGGTTCAGATGTATGGCCGTGAAACGGTCAACAGCGCCCGCTTCCTGCGCACCGGCATGCACTACCGCAGCGCTGTGAACGGAACGATCTTTTTCGACAGCAGCATTTCAGCCTTCCTGGAATGGGTGGCTCTGGCCGCCATTGCCCTGGTTCTGGCCCTTGGCGGCTTGATGGTGACCAATGGCGCCATGGGTCTTGGCACCCTCACCACCTTCATCCTGGCCTCCCAACGCCTGTTTGATCCGCTGCGTCAGCTGGCGGAGCGTTTCACCCAGATCCAGGGTGGGCTCACGGCGGTCGAACGCATCGGCGAGTTGATGGAGGAGCCCCTCGAGATCGCTGAGGCCAAAGGGGTTCTCCCCCACGTGAGTGGCGGTGGCGGCGAGGTGATCTTCGAGAACGTGAGCTTCGCCTATCGGCCGGACGATCCGATCCTCCGCAACCTCTCCTTCCGCATCGCCCCCGGAGAACATGTCGCCCTGGTGGGCCCCACGGGGTCGGGCAAAAGCACGATCATCCGCCTGCTCTGCCGCCTGTATGAACCCCAGCAGGGGCGCATCCTTCTGGATGGACGGGACATCCGCACGATCCCGATGGCCGATCTCCGGCGTGAGTTGGGCGTCGTGCTTCAAGACACGTTCCTGTTCAGCGGCAATGTGGCCGACAACCTTCGGCTCAATGCGTCGGTGAGTGATCGAGAGCTGGCTCAGGTCTGTGCTGAGCTTGGTCTCAACGAGCTGTTGGCCAAGCTTCCCAACGGGCTGGAGACGGAGCTGCGCGAGCGGGGCGGCAACCTCTCTTCAGGCGAGCGCCAACTGCTTGCGGTGGCCCGGGTGGCGATCCGCAAGCCAACGGTGTTGGTGATGGATGAAGCCACCGCCTTCATGGACCCTTCAACGGAAGCGACGCTGCAGGCTGATCTTGATCGCCTGCTGCAAAAGCGCACCGCCATCGTCATTGCCCATCGCCTGGCCACGGTGGAAGCCTCGGACCGCATTCTTGTGCTGCGCCGCGGTGAACTGATCGAGCAGGGAACCCATCGCGAGCTAAGGGCCCGTGGCGGGCTCTACGCCCAGCTGGCTGATCTGCAGGAGCGGGGGTTGGCGCGTCTGTGATCGCTCCTCTGCCCATGCCTGCTGATCCTCTGTTGGAGCAGTACGGCCAGGGGGCGCGTCTCTGCCCCTGCGCCAATGACCAGATCACCTTGGTGTTCAGCCAGGAGTACCCCTACGATCTGGTGGAACTCGAGCAGTTGCTGGAAGCGGTGGGCTGGAGCCGCCGGCCGATTCGCCGGGTGCGCAAAGCCCTCAGCCACAGCCTGCTCAAAGTTGGCCTCTGGCGGCACGACCCACGGGTGCCCCGTCTGGTGGGATTTGCCCGCTGCACCGGGGATGGTGTTTTCGAAGCCACCGTCTGGGACGTGGCCGTGCATCCCCTGTACCAGGGCAATGGTCTGGGCAAGCAGATGATGGCTTACATCCTCGAGGCCCTTGATCAGATGGGAACCGAGCGGGTCAGCCTGTTCGCCGATCCGGGCGTCGTCAGCTTCTATCAGGGCCAGGGCTGGGATCTCGAGCCCCAGGGCCATCGCTGTGCCTTCTGGTACGCCAACTGATCGGATCCTTCAGCGCCGGTAGAGCCGCAACAGCTGCTCCGTTGATCGCCCCTGCCGCCACAGCCAGCGCAGTCGGGCATTGCGCCAGGCCTGCACCAGCACGCTTCGCTTCTGCCAGCGCTCTGCGCTGGTGAGCAGGGCACAGTTCAGTGAACGGAGGGGAGCGACCTGGCTCAGGCGTTCCACCAGGTCCAGGTCTTCCATCAGCGCCAGAGGCCGGTAGCCGCCCACGCGCTCATACAGCTGGCGCTGAATCAACAGGCCCTGATCGCCGTAAGGGCGTTGCAGCCAACGGCTGCGCAGGTTCACCATCCGCTCCAGCAGCCACAGCATCGGCCGCCCATGCGCCTCCACTTTGAAGTCGAAGCACCAGGCGCTGGGTTGGCCCTCCGGGCTGCTCAGAATCTGCTCCACCTTGTGGTGCCAGGTGTCCGGCAGGCGGCTGTCGGCGTGCAGCACCAGCACCCAGGCATGGGAGCTGTGGCCAACGCCCCAGCGCAGCTGTGGACCCCGCCCGGCGGTGGAGCTGTCGAGCACGGTGGCGCCGGCCAGCTGAGCCACCGCCCGGGTGTGATCCTTGCTGCCGCCATCCGAGACGATCACCTCCAACTCCCCCGGCCATCGCTGCAGATCCGCCAGCAGCAGTGGCAGCCTGCTGTCTTCCTCCAGGGTTGGAATCACAACGCTCAGCCCTGCCATGGCATCAGATCGCTCCAGTGATCCAGATCATTTCGTTGGGCCACGAGGGCCGATGAGAGCTGCCGCCTGCGCGCCGCCTCCAGCGTTGCCTCCAGCACCTTGGGGCCGCCCCAGGGAATGCCGATCAGCGGCCAGTGCTGCGGGCTGCGGATCAGGGATGCGCCGATCCCCAGCAGCCAGTACCCCCCATCGGAGGCTGGCCCCAGCACCAGGTCATGCTGCTTCAACCGCTCAACGGCCTGCCTCAAATCATCAGCATTGAGTTCGGGCAGATCCGTGCCGATCACAAGGCAGGACCTGTGCTGGTGATGGCCGTGCATCAACTGCCGTCGCAATCGGGTGCCGAGTTGCCCCCTCCCCTGCAACCGCACCTGCCCCAGCCCCAGCTGCTGCCCCCAGCGCGTGGCAGCCCGGGGCCCGAGCCCGCTCACCGCCAGCACCGGCTTCATCTCCATGGCGCCGGCCAGGCCGCGCACCACCGCAGCGGTGTGCTGCGTGAGCCGCCGCTGAATCCTTGTGGCGCGCTCGCTGCTGTTGGACAAGCCCAGCGCGTGGTTGAGATCGCAGCTCAAGCGGCGTTTGCATCGGCCCGGTGATGGCCAGCGGGCCATCACGACGATCTCCACCATTTCAGTTGTTGCGAGGCAGTTCTCGCGGGCGCACCTCCACGGTCAGCTCCTCTCCGTTGCGTTGGAGGGTGAGCTGCATCGGTTCTCCCACCTGGCCGCGGTCCACGGCGAGTTGAACGTCGGTGGGCGTTTGAACGGGGTTGTTTTCCACCTTGAGAATCAGATCGCACTGGCGGATGCCGGCCGCAGCGGCCGGTGTGCCTTTCACCACCTCCTTGACCAGAACACCATTCACCTCGGGAACTCTGCAGGCGCTGTTGGTGGCATTAATCTCCCGGGCCAGCTGCGGGGTGAGGGGCATCAGCTGCACGCCGATGAAGGGATGGGAGGCCTGACCGGTGCTGACGATCTGTTGCGCGATCCGCTTGGCCAGGTTGATCGGAACCGCAAAACTCAAGCCGCCGCCGGGGGCAGTACGGATCGCGGTGTTGATGCCGATCACCTGACCGCTGGCATTGATCAGGGGGCCGCCGCTGTTGCCGGGGTTCACCGCTGCATCGGTCTGGATGTAGGGCACCCGTCGTCCGGAGCCGAGGGCATCGGTGCGATCGACGGCGCTGATGATGCCGGCGGTCACGGTGTTGTTGAGCCCAAACGGATTTCCGATGGCAATGGCCCATTCCCCTGGCTTGAGCTGGTCGGAGTTGCCCAGGGCCGCCACCGGCAGCTTGTCGGCCACCACTTTCACCACCGCCACGTCGGTGAGGGGGTCGGTGCCGAGCACCTTGCCTTTGAAGTTGCGACCGTCCGGAAGGGTCACGGCCACCTGATCAGCACCACGCACCACGTGCTCATTGGTGAAGATCAGGCCGCTGGTCCGGGTGATGAAGCCGGAGCCTTGGCCCTGCTGCCGCTGGCTGGAGGGACCCATGCCGAAAATCCCTCCGAAGGGGTTTGAGATCTCCTTCACCACATCGATGCGCACCACGGCAGGGCCGACGCGATCCACCGCCTTCACGATCACGTTGTCCCCCGGCTGCAGCGGAGCACTGCGGGGCTGATCGTGCACCACCGGTGGCGCTGTCATCGGTGGCTTGGGCGTCAGGCCCAGCTGGTCTCTCACCAGGCTGCAACCGGAGAGTGCGCTTCCGGCCAGGGCGATGGCAAGCCAATGCTGGGCGTTGGGCATCACGACGAGATGTGTGCTGATGCATTTAAGACGGCCGGAGCGGATCGGCATGCGTAGATTCAGCGCTCGGGCGATGGGCGGTTTTGGCGCAGACGGGCGAAGAGCTCTGGATCAAGGTGCGGGATGGGTTGCAGGCCAAGCTGAGCAAGCCCACCTTCGAGACCTTCATTCGCCCCACGGGTTGCAGCGGCTTTGCCAATGGAGAGCTGAAGCTTCTGGCCCCGAATCCCTTTGCCAGCGTTCGTCTGCGGGAGCAGCTGCTGCCCACGATCGCCGAGATGGCCAGCAGCATCAGCGGTCAGCCCGTCCAGGTGACGGTTCTGGCGGAAACCGCCCTGCCGCTGCCGGACGCCACCGATGAGGCCTCAGCCGCTGCAGATGCGGGGCCGCCGCCAGCGGCCCAGGAGTCGGCATCGGCTCCGGCTCGGAACGGCTCCCCACGCCGCTATCTGCCTGGGCTCAATCCCCGCTACGTGTTCGGCCGTTTTGTGGTCGGCCCCAACAGCCGGATGGCCCATGCGGCGGCTCTGGCTGTGGCCGAAGCACCGGGCCGGGAGTTCAACCCCCTGTTCATCTGCGGCGGTGTGGGCCTGGGCAAAACCCACCTGATGCAAGCCATTGGTCATTACCGGCTGGAAATCGACCCCGGGGCCCGGGTGGCCTATGTCTCCACCGAAACCTTCACCAATGACCTGATTCAGGCCATCCGCAAGGACGGGATGCAGGCCTTCCGCGATCGCTACCGCGCCGCCGATCTGATCTTGGTGGACGACATTCAATTCATCGAGGGCAAGGAGTACACCCAGGAGGAGTTCTTCCACACCTTCAATGCCCTGCACGAGGCAGGACGTCAGGTGGTGATCGCCAGTGATCGCCCCCCCAGCCAGATTCCGCGGTTGCAGCAGCGCCTGATCTCCCGGTTCCAGATGGGCCTGATCGCAGACATTCAGTCGCCTGACCTGGAGACACGCATGGCGATTCTTCAGAAGAAAGCGGAGCAGGAGCGCATGTCGCTGCCCCGTGATCTGATCCAGTACATCGCCGGCCGCTTCACTTCGAACATTCGCGAGTTGGAAGGGGCCCTGACCCGGGCCGTGGCCTTCGCCTCCATCACGGGCTTGCCGATGACCGTGGAATCGGTGGCGCCGATGCTCGACCCCACGGGTCAGGGGGTCGAGGTCACGCCGCAACAGGTGATCGACAAGGTCTCTGAGGTGTTTGATGTCACGGCAGAGGAGATGTGCAGCAGCACCCGTCGCCGCGCCGTGAGCCAGGCCCGTCAGGTGGGGATGTACCTCATGCGCCAGGGCACCGACCTCAGCCTGCCGAGGATCGGCGACAACTTCGGCGGAAAGGACCACACCACGGTGATGTATGCGATCGAGCAGGTGGAGAAAAAACTGGCTTCCGACCCCCAGCTCGCCGGTCAGGTGCAGAAGGTGAAGGATCTGCTGCAGATCGATTCCCGCAAGAAGCGCTGATTAGCGGCAGGCTTTCTTGTCGCCTTTCCAGCCCGGCATGTCTTGTGCAGCGGCAGAGCACACCAGCTGGCGTGCTGCTGCTAGAGCTGGCTCCAGTCGCCTGGAGCTGAAGGGGGGCAGGGGGCGGCTGCGCAGCCAGGCACCCCAACGAAACTCGTGATACGGGATCAGGGGCTGAGGTTTGATCCAACCCTCCTGCTTCAGCTTCCACACGAGGCTCCGGTAGGGATCGTCGTCCAGCCCCAGCAGGCTCGTGGGCAGCTGATCGGCAGGGCGCGGACCGTTGCCTCGTCCGTCGTAGAGGTAGAGCCAGCCTTGGTTGTGCAGATGGGCCAGCACACCACTTCGGTCGGCTGTTGGGAGGTCCTGCACCACGTAAGCCCAGGTTGTGGCCCCTGGATCAATGCCAATTAGGCCTCGCAGCCGGTGATGCCGGTCCAGCATCCACATCGCGCCATCGGCAGATCGGATCAATGGGACCGGTTTGCCGCGCAGGTAGTCAAGACGTTGCTGACGGGTGTCCTGGGCGAAATCCTTCTCGCGCGACCAAATCTCCGCCAGTCCCACACACCACTGGGTCGGCTGCAGCTGCGCTGCTGACACCTCAATCAGATCGGTCCCCCGATCGGGGGCGGGGATCGGTTGGTAAGCGGGCAGCCGCAGGGGCACGACTCAGCGTTGACGCCCCTGCACTATGACCCAATTAAGAATGGTCGGGGATCCTGATCAAAGCGATCCCTCACCGGCAAGGGCTTGGCCTGCTCAGGGCCATCCAGCTGGGCGGTGGCTTCAAGGGCTTGACGCAGCAGTCGAGCGGCCGGGAGCGGCATATCCCTTGGCACCGAAATGCGATCGCGCAGATATCGCAGCCCGGCGGCACTCCCCGCTGGAGGCGGGCAGGGGGTGTTGCGAACCAACCGGGTGAGGGCACAGCGCAGGGGCTGGTCAAAGGCTGCAGCACCCATGGGGTTCACCTCGCGCAGCTGTTGCTGGTGACGCAGCACCCGGCTCAGGGCGATGACGGCCTGATCGGCTTGATGGTCCGCATCCCAGCAGGCTTCGTCCTCGCCGAGGCCATCACCTCGGTCGATCCGTTCGGCCAGGCGCTTTGCTTCCGCTCCATCGTCGGGCCAGCAGCCGCCCATCTGGGGCGGCAGGTCATGGGCATGGGTGTGAAAGTCGCTTTGGGTGCCGCGGTAGGTCTCCAGTTGCTCCAGGGCACGGAACCAGCGGTCAATGGCTGGATGCTCAGCCCTCAGCCGGTATCCCTTGTAGTAAGCCAGCGAGGCATTCATCCGTTCCACGTAGGGAACGAAGATCAGATCCACGGTCTGCGGCTCCGGGCCCCGAAGCCATGGGCCTTCGTCCCGGTTCAGCTCCCGTTCGAAGCGCCGGGCGATGTCTTGAAACTGCTCTCGGGCCAGAACCTGTTGCCTCGGACTCAGCCGTGGTGAACACAGCCAGATGCACCAGGCCTGAAACAGCAGCCGTTCAAGACGGCGCAGCTCCAGAGCTTCCGGCGCTCTCATCGCCATGCCCAGGGGCCCGAACTGCTGTTCGAGGGCCAGCAGGATGTCGTCGCTTTCGGTGATCAGCCGCCCGTTGAGCTCCAGGGCCGGCAACATCCCTGAGGGCACTTTCTCCAGGAACCACGGCTCCTTCGGGCCGTAGCAGCGCATGGTGACTTTGCGGATTCGGTAGGGGATGCGCTGGAACTCCAGCCAGAGCCAGATTTTTTGGCAGTAGGGGCACCAAGCGTGGTGGTCGCGGTACAGCGTGACCATCACGTTGGATTCAGGCTGTCCGAACAGGCGCAACGTGGCCTGGGCACTGGTCGGCCCTTCAATCCGATTCGGTTCCGGCATCGCCAGGCTGGCCAGGTCCGACCAGCTCAGGGGTTCAGCTGATTCCGATGAAAGGGGCATGCAGGATCGGCGCAAGCGTTGCCCGTCCATAGGACTGCCAGTCGCCCAGTTCATGCATCAGCGCCAGACAGTCCTGCTGGCGGCCCTGATCAGCCAACTGCTTCAGCCGCAGTTTCATGTCGTCGCTGGTGATCATCATCACGATCTCGCGGCGTTGCGATCGTTTGAGGCGCAGCTCAGGTTCAGGCGGCTGCCTGCGGCTCTTGGAAGAACGGTTCATGGTTTAAGAACGCGGTTGAGATACGACCGACTCGTCTTGGGCCTTTATGGCCCCCTTCCCTGGACCATAACGCCATCTTTACGATGACGCCCGTCGTCTCGAGCACCCTTCTGTTATGGGCGCTGATCTAGATCTGGTTGTGCTCGGAGCAGGCTCCGGTGGTCTGGCTGCTGCGAAACGCGCGGCCCGTCATGGAGCCCGCGTCGCCATCTTGGAGGGCGATCGCGTCGGCGGTACCTGCGTGATCCGCGGCTGTGTTCCCAAAAAGCTTTTGGTGTACGGCGCCCAGGCCCGCCATCAACTCGCGGATGCCTCGGCCTACGGCCTTGAGATCGGTTCGGTGCGTTCAGATGTGCCTGATCTCCTGCGTCGGGTACGCGCCGAGGTGGATCGGCTCAATGCCCTCCATCTCGGATTTCTGGAGAAGGCCGGGGTGCAGTTGATCTCCGGTTGGGGACGCTTCACGGCAGCAGATCGCATCGGCATTTCCGATCAACGCGGTGGGCCCGTGCGAGAGGAACTCTCGGCCCCGCGCTTTCTGGTGGCGGTTGGTGGCCGGCCAGCCCTGCCGGAGATTCCTGGGGTTGAACACACCTGGGTGAGTGACGACATGTTCCTGCTGGAGGATGTCCCCTCAGCCGTGGTGGTGGTGGGCGCAGGCTTCATTGCCTGCGAGTTCGCCTGCATCCTGCGGGGCCTCGGCGTAGCGGTCACCCAGGTGGTGCGCGGTCCGCGCTTGCTGCGCGGTTTTGATGCCGAGTTGGCGGATGCCGTGCTGGATGGCATGCGTGAGCAGGGCATCGAGGTGCTGTTGGAGCAGACGGTGGTGGCCGTGGAAGGAGACCCCGGTGCGCTGACGGCGCGGCTGGGGAATGGTGAGTCCTTGGCTTGCGGGGGTGTGCTGATGGCCACAGGCCGTCGCCCCTGGCTGGCGGATCTTGGGCTGGAGGCCGCCGGTGTTGCGGTGGAGAACGGGCGGATCGGGGTTGATGCCAACTCCTGCACCTCGGTTCCCCACATCCATGCCGTCGGTGATGTCACCGATCGGGTCAACCTCACGCCTGTGGCCATTGATGAAGGTCGTGCTTTCGCCGACAGCGTCTTCGGCTTGCGGCAGCGGCAGGTGAACCACAATCTGGTGGCCAGTGCTGTGTTCAGCGATCCGGAGCTCGCGACCGTTGGCCTATCAGAAGAACAGGCCATCGAACGCCATGGCGTGGACGGTGTTGTTGTGCATCGCGCCCGCTTCCGTTCTATGGCGCGGGCCTTGCCCGCTTCCGGTCCCCGCTGTCTGCTCAAACTGGTGGTGGAGAAGCACACCGATCGGGTGCTGGGCTGCCACATGGTGGGCGAGCATGCCGCGGAGATCATTCAGATGGCGGCGATTGCCGTGGGGATGGGCGCCACCAAGGCTGATTTCGATCGAACCATGGCATTGCACCCCTCTGTTTCAGAGGAGTTTGTGACGATGTAGTCGATAGCGCTCCCGTTAGCTCAGGTGATCGGCCAGCCGCAGAGCCAAGGCGATCACCGTGAGGCCAGGGCCAACACTCGGGCAACTGGGGAAAACACTGCTGTCGGCGATGTAGAGGTTCTCCAGTTCATGGCATTTGCCCCTGGAATCCACCACTGAACTGGCGGCGTCTTCCCCCATGCGGCACGTGCCGCAGCTGAAGCCAACAACACTCAGAGGTGCTTCACCACGGGCATGGGTGGGAGCCTTCAGCACCACCTTCGTGATCGGGTCCTTTTCCACCTCCTTAAGGGTGTCGATCCAGCGATACACCAGCCGGTCGTGGGCTTCGCGGTTGTTGGGGATGTAATTGATTCGGATCTGTTCGTTGTTGAGCCACACCTTGTTGTGGGGATCCGGCCGCACTTCCGTCATGGCCCACCAGGCCACCGAGCGCGAGGCCAGACGCTCAAGACCGAAATCGGGAATCAGCTTGGTGACCAACGACAGCACCGGTGGTGACTCAGCGAACAGTGCGTCCTGCAACACGCCACCGGCGGCCTGAATGTGCCCCAGGGGAAAACTGACGTTCTTGTCACCCCAGTAGTAGTCGTTGACTCCAAGCGAGCGGCCGTAGCGGCCGTTGTTGCGTTCGGTAGCCAGCTGCAGGATCGAGGTGAGCTGCAGGTTCATCAGATTTCGCCCCACCTGGTCTGATCCGTTGCTGATGCCCTTGGGATGGTTGGCCGTTTCCGAGCGCATCAGGATGGCCGGTGTGTTGATGGCACCGGCAGCAAGTACCACGACATCGGCGCGAAACAGCCAGGCATCGCCGTTCACCTCAGCTTCGACGCCTCGAATGGCTCGGCCACTGGGATTCACGTGCAGGCGCAACACCCGCGCGTTGTCACGCACAGTGAGCCGTTTTGGATCACCCACCTGCAGTCCAAACAACTGCGCATCACCACTGGGATCGTCAGCGTCCTCCGACCAACTGATCGGGATGTCGTAGGGCTGACAGCCCTGACGCTGGAGTGCGGCCCGCAGGGGTTCCAGGAAGGGCTCCACCGGTTTTGGTGGGGCCAGGAAATCCCCCTTTCGCTTGGGCTCGGTGGGATCAACCCCCGCTTTGCCATGCACGCGATAGAGCTGCTCGGCCTTTTGGTAGTAGGGCTCCAGGTCGGCGTAATCCAGGGGCCACGCCGGCGAGACTCCATCCTGGAGAGCGATTTCGCCGAAATCCTGTTCACGCATGCGTTCCAGCACCGCACCCCAGATCTTGGTGTTGCCGCCGCGGGCGTACGTGGTTTGCGGGGCGAAGGGATCGCCGTCGGGGCCGAACCACCGCTCACTCTTGGGGTGATAGCGATCCTTGCGGAAGAGATCCACATCGGCCACGTTCTGGTCTTCCAGGGCCATCGCCCCACCGCGTTCGAGCACCAGCACGGTTTTGCCTTTGCGGCTCAGAGCTCCGGCCAACGTGCCGCCACCGGCGCCGCTGCCGATGACGATGACGTCGTAGTGGTTGTCGTCGATGATCATGGGATTACTGCCAGACGTAGATCAGAAGGAAGAGAAGAATCCAGATCACGTCGACGAAGTGCCAGAACAGGCTCACTGCAGCGACGCCCATCTCGCCTTTGTCGTAGTTCCCTGGGACAAAGGATCGCGCCAACATCAGGCCCATCAACCCAATTCCGGTGATCACATGCAGGCCGTGAAAACCTGTGAGTAGATAGAACAGGCCCCCGAACACGCCGCTGCTGAGGCTGAAGCTGAGTTCTGACCACTCGATGTATTGGCCAAAAACGAAGTAAGACCCCATGGCCATGGTGAGCAGCCATACCGCTCGGAAGCCCCAGAGGTTGCCCTTGTGGAGATAACGCTCGGCGAGATAGGCCACGAAACTGGAGCTCACTAACACCACGCTGTTGATCAGAGGCATGCGCACCTCCAGCCCTTCCACGCCGTCCGGTAGCCATTGAGGAGCTGTCAGCTTCAGCACCGCGTAGCCGGCGAAAAAGGCAAGGAAAATGACACTTTCAGAGCAGAGGAAGATCACGAACCCGGTCATGTTGTGGCCGTCGTGCTTCACATGCCCCGGCGTGTGATTGAGCTTTAGATCGGGATTGACACTGGTCATCGGTCAGGCCTCCTGGGAACGGCGCACGTAAAACTCCTCGTCCTCAACGAGAGGGTGCCCCAGGCCGTAGCCGTAGGGCTCACTGATCACGGTGGGGATGTCGTCCTCGAAGTTTTCGGCGGGTGGCGGCGAGGGCAGCAGCCACTCCAGTCCGATGGCTCGCCAGGGGTTGGGGGGAGCCTGGGGCCCCCGGGCCCAGGAACTCACCATGTTGAGAATGAAGGGGATCGAAGCGACGCCGAGCATGAACGCGCCGATGCTGGCGATCACGTTCCAGATGGCGAATTCCGGGTCATAGGAGGCCACACGACGCGGCATTCCCAGCAGCCCAGCCCAGTGCAACGGGAGCCAATTAAGGGTGGCACCGATGAAGGTGAGCGCGAAATGAACCTTGCCCAGGCCCTCGTAGTACATCCGGCCTGTGAATTTGGGGAACCAGTGATAGATGCCGGCGAACACACCAAAGGCGATCGTGTTGAAGATCACATAGTGGAAGTGGGCCACCACGAAGTAGGTGTTGCCCACATGAATGTCGATCGGCACGGTGGCCAGCATCACTCCCGTGATCCCCGCGAAGATGAAGTTGAACAAGCCGCCAAGGCAGAAGAGCATTGGGGTGTTCAGGCGCAGATTTCCCTGCCAAAGGGTTCCCAGCCAGGCGAACACCTTCACCCCGGTTGGAACGGCGATCAGCATCGTGGTGAACATGAAGATATGGCGCATCCAGTTCGGTGTACCGGTGTAGAACATGTGGTGGGCCCACACGATCAGGCTGAGGAAGGTGATACCGAAGGAGGCGAGCGCCACGAAGCGGTAGCCGAACAAAGGCTTGCGTGCGTACACCGGGAACAGTTCGGAGAAGATGCCGAACACCGGAAGCACCAGCACGTACACGGCTGGGTGGGAATAGAACCAGAAGAAGTGCTGGAACAGCACCGGATCTCCCCCACCTTCGGGCCGGAAAAAGCTCGTGCCGAAGCTGAGGTCGAACAGCAGCATGACCGCGCCACCGGTCAGGGCTGGCAGTCCCACCAGTTGGATGGTCTGGGCGGCCCAAGCGGTCCAGACATAGACCGGCATCTTGAAAAAGCCCATGCCCGGGGCCCGCATCCGGATGATCGTCGTCACGAAATTGACGGCACCCATGATCGAGGAGATGCCCGACAGAGCCACCGCCAGGATCCAGAGGAACTCCCCATTGATGAAGTGTCCAAGGGGGTTCTGAAGACTCATCGGTGGGTAGGACCACCAGCCCGATGACGCCGGTCCACCGGGGGCGAAGAAGCTCCCCATCAGCACCGTGGCGAACACCGGCACCAGCCAGAAAGCGGCCGCGTTCAGCTTCGGGAACGCCATGTCTGGCGCGCCGATCATCGTGGGGATCAACAGGTTGTTGAATCCGTTGAGGATCGGGAAGAGGAACAGGAACAGCATCACTGTTCCGTGCATGGTGTAAAGGCCGTTGTAGACGCTGGGATCCACCAGATCTGCCGGTGGTGTGATCAGCTCACCGCGCACGATCATGGCCAGCAGTCCCCCCACCAGAAGGAAGAAAAGAGACGTGGCGATGTATTGGATGCCGATCACCTTGGCATCGGTGTTGAAACTGAAGAAGCGCTTCCAGTTGTCCGGGGCCCCTGGGACCGGGTGGGGGGCCTTGAGGATGCGCGGGTCGTAGTTCGTGGAGGTCATGGCGCGTCTCAGGCGTCGTGGGGGAGGGAGGGATCGCCGGGGTCGTTCACCATCGGGGCAGGAGCTGGCGGCACCGTGGCCCAGCCCTTGTCTCCCCGACTGAGGCGTCGGTCGTACAGCGGCCGTCCTGGATCGAGGCCGGGCCGCAAGGGTTGTTTGGCCGTTGCCTTCAGCCAGCCGTCGTAGGTCTGTTCGGATTCGACGATGACGTCGGTCTGGTTCTGGGAGAAGTAAGCGCCGCTGAACATGGCGTCCCGCAACCGGAACCTGCCCTCCTTGGTGGGGGTGAGGCTGTAGGAAATGATGCTGCCGGGGATGATGTCCTGCTTCAGCCGGAAAGCCGGTACATAGAAGCTGTGAAGCACGTCTTCCGAGATCAATCGCAGATTCACCCGTTGATCAATAGGAAGGTGCAGTTCTGAACTGCGCACGCCGCTGGGGTAGACGAACTCCCAGCTCCACTGGCGGGCAATCACATCAATCGGTCCGATGTCGGCGCTGGGGTCGACGCTCACCAGCGTGGTGGGATCACTGCCGATGGCGTACTTGTGCTTCGGACCGAGGGTCTGAAGCTTCATGTTGACGTTCATCGTGTAGGCGGCGATTGCGAAGACCGTCACCAAAGGAATGATCGTCCAGATGATCTCCAGCTTGGTGTTTCCCTCGATGGGTGCCCCGTCGCTCTCGTCGTATTTGCCGGCTCTGTTGAACAACAGAACCCAGCCCATCACGCCGGTGCAGCCGAAGAAGATGAAGGAGCCGATGCCGGTCTCCAGGGCGAACAGATCGTCGACGTACGCCGCTGCGCTCGAGGCCTGGGGTGGGAACCAGCTGTAGGACCACGTCGCCATCAATTTGGCGATCACCAGATTGATCGCTACCGCAATGCTGATGATCAAGATGGCGCCGATGTTCGGGCCGTTCTTGGGAGCGGTTGTGGTCATGGCAATGCCTCCTGCAGATCGGCACCGGCGGCAAGCATCTGGTCTGCGGTGATGTGCACGCCGAAGTCACTGGCCAGCCAGGCGCCGAGGCTGCCGTGCAAACCCATCACCAGCAGCATGGCGGCGCCACAGAGCAGATACAGCCAGGTGACCTGACGGCCCATGTCCTTGCGCCAGACAAACCGTTGGTAACCACGCCAGATCGTCATGGCCACCATCACCAACAGAATCGCCACGCCGCCGATGGCATGCCAGAGCATCGTGTCGATGGCGGTTTGGCCGAGCAGGCTGCGAACTCCCGGCAACGGAACCGCCAGCAGCATTTCGTAGAACCCAGCAGCCACGGTGAAGAAGCTGATGCCGCTGCAGGCCACGAGGTTGTACCAGCCCACGTCGTGGAAGCCGCTGCGGGTGACCGGCAACGCTAGAAAGCGGAACACCCGTTTCTCCAACGGGTAGAAGGCACCGGCGAAGTCAAAGGCGATGGCGATCGCAAACAGGCCGATGCTCAGGTGCACCAGATTGGGGTGCAGCGGAATCGCGTAGGGAAGGGTGTTGGCACCGAGGGAGTCGGCGATGTCGTTGATCGGTGATGCGATCGCGGCGAAGAGAATCACGACACCACCCCCTGACGGATGGCCTCAACGACGGGAACCGTGTGCAGCCCGTAAACCCAGACCAGTTTGTCGCCGAGGTACACCTGTGTGACCACCAGACCCGCCAGGACGACGTCAAGGAGGAGAAAGCCCTTGGGCAAAATCGCCGGGTCCTTCTGCCGGGCGACGTAGCGCCAGCCCGTGAGCAGGGCCAGCACACCGGCGAGGGACCAGCCGATGGTGCTGTGCACATTGAGGATGTCCCTTGATGCGCCGTAGGGATTGGCGAGACCCGCCTCCACCTGGCCGAAGATGATCGCCACAAAGATCGCAACAGTGGCCACGATCAGGTTCCAGAAGCTCACCTCAAACAGGTTCTTCTTTCGGCTGATCACGCCAATGAAGTCGAACACGACGCTGATCAAGGCCATCGCGATTACGAAGTGAACAACGATGGGGTGGATGACGTCGATCCAGGGCAGGTTCTTGTCGTTGAGCGGAGGAAGCAGCTCAAGCATCGGCAAGCCGAGCAACGTCTGCTCCAAGGATGAACACGTCGCGTCAGACGGTCATCCCTGGGTGAGGAAATACAACTCCATCTGTCTCATTGCCGGCCTGACGGAGATGCCCTTAGGTCTTGGTCCGCCAAAACACAAGCGCCTGGGTCATGATCACGATCATCACCACCGGCAGCACAAAACAGAGCATCAACAGCCGGAACTCATCTGACCAACTGGCGAGGCTTGTTCTTGGAAGAACGTTGTCAACGATGTAAAGGATGTACAAACCAAGCAGCAATCCACCCTCCAGTCGGCTGATCCGTCCGCGCGTCCAGAAGATCGGCAGGCAAGCCAGGCTGGTGAGCAACATCACGGGCAGATCGTCCTGAATCAACTCGGGGCTCACGTCCAGGCCGCGGCCAGCGGCAGCCAAGGCGCCACCGCCCAGCACCAGCAGCAGGTTCAACAGGCAGCTGCCCACCACGTTGCCGATCGCCAGATCGGTGCGCCCGCGCAGGGCGGCCACCAGGGAGGTGATCAATTCCGGCATCGACGTTCCAGCGGAAACGATCGTGAGACCGATCACCGCTTCACTCACCCCTAAATAGGTCGCGGCAGATGTGGCGCCGCTCACCAACACCTGTGATCCAACGGTGAGGATGCCGATGCCTGCGATCAGTCGCAGGACGGCAAGAGTCCAACCGCCGCTCGCTGCGTCCTCTTCGATGTCAGGTTCAGCGCTACCGCTGTCGTCCGGTTCTTCACGGGCGGTGCGGATCTCCCAGACGGTGTTGATCACAAGCCCCAACAGCAAGGCCAGGCCCGCTTGCCAGGTCACCCGTCCTGCGGAGGCCATGCCCCAGACCGCCGCCGAGATGGCAATCATCAGAGGCACATCCCGCCTCACCAGGCGGCTTTCAACCCGCAAGGGCAGCACAAGGGCGCTGCTGCCCAGCACCACCATCACGTTGAAGATGTTGCTGCCCACCACATTGCTTACGGCGAGGGCGTCAGATCCCTGGAGCACCGAACTCAGGCTCACGAACAGTTCCGGGGCGCTGGTGCCCAGCGACACCACCGTGAGGCCGATCACGAGCTGGGGAATCCCGAAGATCACCGCCATGGCGACGGACCCCTGAACGAACAGTTCCCCGCCTCCGAACAGCAGTCCGATGCCCAGGAGCACTTGGATCGAGGCCTGCAGAAATTCAGGCATGGGGCGAGCTCAGCTGTACGGGGATTCTGCTTTGAAGCGAATCAACCTAAGGTCACTCACCTGGGTAATAGATAAGAAACCTTGTTGAACCGGATCAGCACCAGCAACCTCCGGGGTGACGCCTTTGGTGGCGTGACCGCCGCGGTGATTGCTCTGCCGATGGCCCTGGCCTTCGGGGTCGCCGCAACGGGTGACCCTGCCCCTGGGCTTTGGGGCGCCGTGATCATCGGCTTGGTGGCGTCTCTCTTCGGCGGAACGCCCACCTTGATCTCCGAACCCACCGGTCCCATGACCGTGGTGTTCACGTCGGTGATCCTGAGCTTCACCGCCACAGCTCCGGACAAGGAGACGGCCATGGCCATGGCCTTCACCGTGGTAATCCTGGCGGGCCTGTTTCAGATTCTTTTTGGCGTCTTCCGTCTGGGTCGATACGTCACCCAGATGCCTTACACCGTGATCTCTGGCTTCATGTCGGGGATTGGAGCCATCCTGGTGATTCTCCAGCTGCCCGCTTTCCTGGGGCAGACTGCATCGGGCGGGGTGATGGGAACCCTGTCCAACCTGCCGGGTTTGATTGCCGGAATTCAGCCGATGGAGCTGGCGCTGGCGTTGATCACCGTTGCAATCCTCTGGTTCACCCCAGCCAGCGTGAAACGTTTCTGCCCGCCGCAGCTGCTCGCTCTTGTTCTGGGAACGGTGCTGTCGATGACCCTGTTCCACGACGCCGGTCTCAAGACCATTCCGCCGTTCAATGCTGAGCTCCCCAGCCTGCATGTTCCCACCTTGTCGGGCGGACAGCTGCGTTTGATGTTCGTGGATGCCGCAGTGCTGGGCATGCTCGGCTGCATCGATGCACTGCTCACCTCCGTTGTGGCTGACAGCCTCACCCGCACGGAGCACAACTCCAACAAGGAATTGGTGGGTCAGGGATTGGCCAACATCGCGTCGGGCGTCTTTGGCGGACTGCCTGGGGCGGGAGCCACGATGGGCACCGTTGTGAACATTCAGGCCGGCGGACGTTCAGCCCTTTCAGGGATTGTTCGTGCGCTGATTTTGATGGTGGTCGTTCTGGCCGCCGCCCCTCTCGCCTCAACGATTCCCCTTGCCGTGCTGGCGGGCATCGCCCTGAAGGTGGGCATCGACATCATCGATTGGGATTTCCTTCAACGGGCCCACCACCTCTCGGTGAAAGCTGCGGTGATCACCTACGGCGTGATTGCGCTCACGGTGCTGGTGGATCTCATCACTGCAGTGGGCATCGGAGTTTTCGTGGCCAACGTGCTCACCATTGATCGGATGAGCGCGTTGCAGTCCAGAAAAGTGAAAACGATCAGCACCGCTGATGACGATGTGGAGCTGACCGATGAAGAGCAGGTGTTGCTGGATCAGGCCTCCGGCAAGGTTCTGTTGTTCCAGCTCGCCGGGCCGATGATCTTCGGCGTGGCCAAGGCCATCTCGCGTGAGCACAACGCCATCGGCAATTGTCAGGCGGTGGTCTTCGACCTCTCCGAGGTGTCCCACCTGGGGGTCACCGCTGCGATCGCCCTTGAGAATGCCGTCAAGGAAGCGATTGAAGAGAGTCGTCAGGTGTTCCTGGTCGGTGCAACGGGCAGCACGGAGAAGCGCCTGCAGAAGCTGAAGCTGTTGGATCGGCTCCCCCAAAGCCACATCACTGGTGATCGCCTCGATGCCTTGCGCCTTGCCGTGAACGGTCTTCAGCTGAATGTCTGATCAGATCTCGATCATCGCCCCAGATGATTGGCACGTGCATCTCCGCGATGGGGAGATGCTGAACCAGGTTGTGGCCCATACCGCCCGCCGTTTTCAGAGGGCCATCGTGATGCCCAACCTGCGTCCCCCGGTGACCACGGTGGCTGCTGCACGGGCATACCGCGACCGTATTCAGGCGGCGTGTCCCGCTGATCTGGAGTTCACGCCCCTGATGACGGCGTACCTCACGGATTCGATCGCTCCTACCGAGTTGGAGACAGGATTTCGAGAGGGGGTTTTTGCTGCCGCCAAGCTTTATCCCGCCAACGCCACCACCAATTCCGCCGCAGGGGTGACGGATCTGCTGCAGATCGATCCTGTGCTGGAAACGATGGCCCGGATCGGTATGCCCTTGCTGATCCATGGTGAAGTCACGGACAGCGAGATCGATATCTTCGACCGAGAGGCGGTGTTCATCGAACGCCATCTGGCACCACTGCGGGACCGCCATCCCGAGCTGAGGGTTGTGTTCGAGCACATCACCACCGAGCAAGCGGTGCAATACGTCAGCTCAGCGGATCGTCATCTCGCCGCCACCATCACCCCCCACCATCTGCACATCAACCGCAACGCGATGTTCGCCGGCGGCTTGCGGAGTGACTTTTATTGCCTCCCCGTGGCCAAGCGGGAATGCCACCGTCAGGCCCTGCGCCGGGCGGCCACCAGCGGTGACCCACGCTTCTTTCTCGGCACCGACACGGCACCGCACGAACGGGCATCCAAGGAAAGTGCCTGCGGATGCGCCGGCATCTTCAATGCGCCCTACGCCCTGGAAAGCTACGCCCAAGTCTTCGATGAAGAGGGTGCTCTCGCTCACCTGGAAGCCTTCGCCAGCCTCAACGGTCCAGCCTTCTACAACCTGCCGGTGAACAGCAGTCGCATCACCTTGCAACGGCGTGATCAGCTCGTGCCGGAACTTGTGAATGGCCTGGTTCCTTTCCATGCTGGAGACATCCTCTCCTGGGTCGTCGACGATGCACCTGATCAAGTTCAGCTCTGAAGACTGCGGCACCTGTCACCGCATGAGCCACTACGACGCCAAAGTGGCGGAGGAGCTTGGCTGCAGCTTCATTTCCGTGATGCTTCAGGACACGGAGATGTATCGCAAATATCGGAAAATTCTGCTTAAGCAGTACCCCAACAAGGAGGGGATGGGCTGGCCCACCTACCTTCTGGTGACCGATCCCGATGGCGAGTTCACCATCGAAGGAGAGTTAAAAGGCGGTATGCCCAAGGGAGACTTCCGCACGAAGCTCGCCGCGCTGCTGCCGTCCTGATGCGGATGGTGGGGGCAGGGGGACTTGAACCCCCACAGGCCTTTCAGCCCAAGCGATTTTAAGTCGCGTGCGTCTACCGATTCCGCCATGCCCCCGACTCGGCAAGTTTAGTTTCCCCTGAGTGCTCGAGCCCTCCGATCTGTTGCTTCTGTTCAATCAGCGGTGACGCGTCATCCCCATGGGCCGATGCCTTGCACGGTGATCTCTTGGATCAGAAGATGGTGGTGAACATTCGGGCGTGCTGATGTTTGCCTCTGCAGGCCATCTCCGTTGTTCCGGAATGCTCCAGGCCTGTCTGTGCTGTGCGAGTTGATAGTCAGCCTTGTTCGAAATGAATAGGGTGCAAAGACCAGCGCATGCCTCCGATGACCGACCCTTTCAGTCTGGCCCCAGAGCCTGAAAGCTACTGGCACCTCTATACAGATGCTGAAGGGATCAGTCGTCAGGAACGATGCACCATCAGTGCGTTCACGCTTGGTCAACTTGGGCCAGGGGATTCGCCCCAATTTTCGCGTGATTTGATGAAGGAAGGAAATGCTTTTGTGACCTACTTGCCCGTTGGTTGGACTGCTGACTGGCATGAAAATCACGTTCCGAAATGGATTTATGTCTTGAAAGGTGCCTGGTCTGTCGAGAGCATGGATGGAACAAAGGCGGTCATGAAGGCTGGTGAATATTCCTATGGGGGTGATCAGGATTGTCGGGCGATGGCTGATGGTCGTCGCGGTCACCTCTCCGCTCAGGTTGGAGACGAACCCTGTGTTCAACTGATTATTCAGAGAAATGATCAGGAGTGGCGAAATCTGCCCCCTGGATCATTTAAGTAAGGGTGCATTCGTCATGGTGTTCCGTAGTCAATTTGTTGAGACTGAGATTGAAGTGGTGGATCCGCGCTTCAACTCTTTGGTGTTGTTCAATGCTCAGCTTGAACGCCTCTTTGACGGTTGTCGTTGGCTAGAGGGGCCGGTCTGGTTCGGCGATCAACAGCGTCTGCTGGTTTCCGACATCCCCAATGATCGAATTCTGTCTTGGGATGAGACCCATGGTCTGAGTGTGTTCCGCTATAACGCCGGGTTTCCAAATGGCCAAACCCGTGATCGCCAGGGACGGCTGTTGACTTGCAGCCATGGTCATCGGGCTGTATTGCGCACGGAGCACAACGGTCGTGTTGTGCATTTGGTGGACTCCCACCAGGGCAAGCCTTTGAACACCCCCAATGATGTGGTGGTGAAACGTGATGGCACGATCTGGTTTAGCGATCCTCATTACGGCCTCGTCAACGATTTTGAGGGAGGCCGGCGCCATTCCGTGCAACCGGCGGTGGTTTATCGCTTTGACCCGGCCGATGGATCTCTCAAGGCAATGACAACTCCCGACGAGGTTGTGGGCCCCAATGGGTTGGCGTTCTCTCCCGATGAGTCGCTTCTCTACATCGTCGATACGGCAGCCCCCTCAGGCGTGTTTGGTGATCCGCCGAATCACGACGCGCCCATGCCGGATCGACTCATTCACGTGTTCGATGTGGAGGATGGTGGCCGTCAGATTTCAGGTCGACGTGATTTCTACCGGGTTACCAACGGCAATGCCGATGGCATCCGTGTGGATGTCGACGGAAACATCTGGAGCAGTGCTGGGAATGGGGTTCACTGCATCGCATCGGATGGCACCTTTCTGGGACGAATTGCCACGCCCCACTTGGTTGGCAACCTTTGCTTTGGAGGCGTTCATGGCAACCGTTTGTTCCTCTGCTGTTGGGATTCGGTGTATTCCATCCATGTGAATACCCGTGGCATCCAGCACCCTGCACTCCCCTGAAATGCCGCTACAACAAAGACAGTTGCGTTGATCGACGGTGTTAGACCGACATCCTATTCGCACTAAAAAGGCCAACCAGCCTGTGGCCAGCTACAGCCAGGGCTATCGCGTCGGTCAGTTTGTCTTTGTGTCCGGCCAGATGCCTGTGGATCCCGTCACCAATCAAACGGTGGAGGGAGGGAGTGCGGAACACACCCGTCAATGTCTCAAGAATGTGTTCGGCGTTCTTGAAGCGGCTGGATGCACGTACAAAGACGTTGGCCAGGCCGTTGTTTACATGACCAACATTGATGAAATTGAGGAGATGGATGCTGTTTGGCAGGAGTTTTTCCCTGATCCAGAGAATTACTGTTCCCGTGCGGTGATCGGCATCAGCAAATTGGTGGTGGGAGCCCGCATTGAAATTTCCTGCATTGCAATCAAAGACTGACGCCATGACCCACAACGGCAATCCACAGTTGGAACAATTCCTCCACAAGGTGAAGGGTGATCAAGGTCTGCTTGATCAATTTCACGACGCAGCTTGCCTCGACGACATTGCTGCGATGGGGCAGACGATGGGGTTCCAATTCACCGGGGTTGACATCCTGGTGCATCAGGCCTCAGCCACGTTGAAACTGCCCGAGGAGGCCTTGCAGGCTTTGGCTGCAGGGGTGGAGCTGGAAGGGCACCTTTGGAAGATGGCCATTCAGTGGGCCTGAACCCATGCAGATGATTCCTTGTCTCGATTCGGCCGACGCCGACAGGATCGTTGTGTCGGCCATGGCCATGGCTCATCAGTTGTCGGCAAGGGTTTCGATTGCGGTGGTGGATGCCTCTGGAGTGCTCATCACCTTTCGCCGGCTTGACGGCGCGTCCATCGCCAGCGTTGAGACATCCGCTGCAAAAGCGCGCACAGCTGCGCTGACGGGCGCTGACAGCGCGGCTGCGGAACAGGCCATCGCTTCCGGTCGCACGGCACTCTTGTCGTTGCAGGCCGTGCTGCATCAGCCCTGTGCCCTGATGGCTGGCGGTTTGACCTTGCGTTACCAGGGTGCGGTGGTGGGGGCGATCGGGGTATCAGGCATGACGCCTGACCAGGATGCTGCCGTCGCCCGTGCCGGGGTTGAGGCCTTTGAACTCAAAGCCCAGGACTGCTCATCATGATTCCACCGTCAGCAAAGACGCTGGTTGCCGTCATGTAGCTGGCACCATCGCTGGCGAGGAATGCCACCAGCGAAGCGATCTCTTCCGGTTGGGCCATCCGGCCCATCGGAATCGCCGCATTGAGCTTGGCCATCAGCTCGGGATTGTTCATGGTGGAGTCGTTGATGGGTGTGGCCACAGCACCCGGACCGACGTTGACGATCGAGACCCCCTTGCTCGCCAGTTCAACACCAGCCGTCCGGGTCATCATGCGCACCCCGCCCTTGGCGACGCAATAGGGCGTGTTGTCTGGCATCGGCCAGTCTTCATGGACGGACGAAATATTGATGATTCGACCACCACTTCCTTGGGCAATCATTTGTTTGGCGCTGTACTGCGTGGCAAAGAACACCCCACGCAGGTTGACGTTCATCACCTTGTCGAAATCCTCTGGGGTGGTGTCAAGGATCGAGGTTCTTGTCTCGATGCCAGCGTTATTCACCATCACATCCACTTTGCCGAAGGTCTTCACGGCAACGTCGATGAGGTGTTGAATCTCCTCAAGCTTCGCCACATCGGCTTGCACGCCAATCGCTTGCCCACCGAGCTCGCCAACTTCATCGATCAAGGCTTCGGTGCGCTCAGGATGCGAGCGGTAGTCGATGACCACCTTGGCGCCTAAAGCCCCGACGGCTTCGACAATGGCCTTGCCGATACCGGAATTGCCACCGGTCACGATGATTACCTTGTCACGCAGACACAGAGAGGTCATTGCCTTTGGGACTTGGGTGGTCATGGCGGTGATCAACGAATAAACACTCCTTAGCTGTTTTCACTGATCTCGGCAGTGATTGATGCGTAAACGGCGCTAAGACAACCGCAGTGGAGATGACGCATTCGTGGTATCTGCTCAGGGGCAATCCCTTTCGATTCAAGGGGTAGCGTTTTCCTTGCCGGAGCTGGGATGTCTTGACCCCCTACTTGATGTTTTAGGGGCGATCGATCAGGGCCAATCGTTGCTGGAAGGGGAGGCCCTTCAGCGACGTTTTGGCTTGACCAAGGGGCGGGCGATTGTTCGTCACCACCGACTGGGCAGGGAATGCCTCGACTATGTCTCCTTCGAGGGAGTCGATCCGGTTCCATACCCCGATCCAGGCCCCGCAAACAGCCTCTGGTTTCAGCACGTCGCGATTGTGGTGAGCGATATGGAACGTGCTGCTGACCAGTTGATGCCCCTTGTGGCTCCGATCTCGGAGGCGCCGCAGTGGTTGCCCAATGGCGTGGCGGCGTGGAAGTTCCGTAACGCCGCAGGTCATGCCATGGAGCTGCTCTGGTTCCCTCCCGGTCAAGGGCATCCCCGTTGGCATCAGGTCGACGCTCCTCTCTTTCAGGGGCTGGACCATACGGCCATTGCGATCAGTGATAGCGATCGCAGCTTGTTGTTTTATGGCGTTGATCTTGGCCTGCAACTTCGCTACGCCACCCTGAACCAGGGTGTTGAACAAGAACGGCTCGATGGCGTGATCAACCCAAAGGTGGCCATCCATGGCTTAAGCGGTTGTTCTCCATGTGGTGTTGAATTTTTGAGATATCTCAGCCCCTCCCCCTCGCGACCCACAGCGGCTGCGTTGCAGCCGCAAAATGCCCTCTATGCCCAGATCCTGGTCCAGGATCCTGCGGCTGGATCCGGTCGATTGTTGTGTGATCCGGATGGTCATCGCCTCTGGATTTCTTCTTAAGCGAATCCTTCAATTGTTCGGGCTGGTCGTCACTAGTTTTGGAGAAAAGACTGGTGTCTTGTGGACCTTGTCTCTCTGATTGCCCCCTCGTCACCTGAGGGCCTTGCTGGTTCTGGTCTGCTGGTGTTGCGTCTGTTCACGGGGCTGGTGTTCATCCGCCATGGTTGGCCCAAACTTGTGAACTTGAAAACATGGTCCACGGCGATGAACACGCCGGCCTGGCTTTGTTTCCTTTCGGCTTTTTCCATGTGGGCTGGAGGGATCGCTCTGTTGTTTGGTTTCCTTACGCCCCTGGCGGCTGTCGCCATTGCTGTGTCGATGTTTTACGCCGTTGTGCTGGAGATCACCCGTGGTTTCCCGTTCATTGCCCCTGATCCTTATCTGATCCCCGAAGGCGATTACGGCGGTCCGATGGGAGTTGGAGAACCACCAAGTTGGGAGAAAGCTGCGATGTATGTCGTGATGTGCCTTGTGTTGATCACCGCTGGCGGTGGCCCCCTCAGCGTTGACCTGATGCTCGTTGCGCCGCGGCTTCAATCCTGGTTGGGCTAATCAATCAACCCAGCCGTTCCTTGAGATGGTCCGCCACACGGATGGCATTGGCGATGGCTGTCAGGGATGGATTCACCGCTGAGCTGCTTGGGAAAAAGCTCGTGTCAACCACATACAGATTGTCCACATCGTGGGTGCGGCAGTTGGTGTCCAACACCGAGGTGCTGGGGTCGGTGCCGAAGCGACATGTCCCTGATTGATGGCCCACGGCAGCAATGTCCATCGACGAGGCGAAATAGATCTGACGTTCGGCGAGATGGTTTTTGAGGTACAGCTTGTCCAGCAATGCCTCCAGTCTGTTGGCCAGCTCGTCGGATGCCCTGGTGTTGGTCGGGGTGTAGTCCAGCTTGATCTGACCTTTCGTATTGATCGTGACCCGATTGTTCGGCAGCGGAAGATCTTCCGTTTGCAGCCAGAAATCGAGTGAGTGTTCCGCGAGTTTGTCCATGCTCCATGTGGGAGCAAGAGCGGTGAGCCGCGGTTTATAGCCTTTCATCATCGCTCCGTTGGTTTTACCGGTCATTTGCACGTTGCCCATCGGGAAGTCGAAGTCGTTGTCGCCGAAATACCAGTCATTGAGCGCGACAGTCTTTTGAAACACCGTGGTATTTGGCTCATGGGCGAGAGCCACCAATGCTTTGCAGTTGTGATACATGTAATTTCTGCCCACTTGATCGGAGCTGTTGGCTAGGCCCCGGGGATGGGCATCGTTGGCTGACATCAGCAACAGACGTGCCGAATTGGCTGCACCAGCGGAAACGACCACGATGTCGCCTTTGAAACGGCGTTCTTCTCCCTGGTGCCTCACCACCACATCAGTGATCTGACGACCGCTCCCATCGGTGTTGAGTCGAAGCACCTCCGCTTCTATGAGCATGAACACATTGTCGTGATCAAGAGCCGGACGGACACCCATCACTTCCGCATCACCCTTGGCATGAACCAGGCATGGAAATCCATCGCAGCGGTTGCAGCGCACGCAAGCGCTGAAGGCGGGGTTCGCTTCATCGAGTGCGACTCCCGTGGGTGCGTGAAATGGATGGAGCCCCGCTGAGCGGAGGTCATCCACCAGCTTTTGCATGCGTGGCTCGTGGCTGATGGGCGCATGGGGATACGCGGAGGAGGCCGGTGGCTCGGTGGGGTCCTCACCCCGCAGCCCATGCACGTGATACCACTCCTCCGCTTTGCGGTAATACGGCTCGAAGACGTCGTATTTCAGTGGCCATTCCGGTGATTCGCCGTCGACATGCATCACCGATTCGAAATCCCTCTCCCGCAAGCGGAAGTGAGCTGCTCCATATAGCTTCGAAGCACCGCCAACGAAGTAGTGACTTCCCGGCTGAAACGTCTTTCCGTGCTTGTCCTGCCAGGGGTCCGTTGAGACGTAGCGGTCTTTCTGGAAGACCTCAACCGGATCCCAGTTTTGCGGTTCCCGTGGCAGCCAGCCGCCCCGTTCCAGAATCAAAATGGAGTGGCCGGAGTCGGCTAAAGCTCGGGCCAGAGAACCACCACCCGCGCCACTGCCGATAATCACCACGTTGTAGTGATCCGCTTGGGGTTCGATAGCGTTATGACGACGAGCGTCATGGGTGGAGTGATCCATAACGACGTGCCGGACTATGACCCAAACGTTAGAGAGATCACCTCATGGCGTCAGCGCCATCGTTGGAGTTGTGTGATCATTTTCGCGACAATCGCTGTCCATCCGGTCTGGTGACTCGCACCGACGCCGGCACCGCTGCAGCCATTGAAATACTCATTGAAGAGGAAGAGATCACGCCATTCGGGATCGTTTTGGAACAGCTCGATCGTCCCGTTGAATGGCCTCTGTCCATTGCGATCACGCCTAAAGATGCCAACCAGTCGCTCCTCAAGTTCCAGAGAAATGTCCCAGAGATTCAATTCGCGACCAGAGCCCGTCGGGAACTCCATCTTGAAATCATCGCCGAAGTAGTGGGCAAACTTCTGAAGTGCTTCGATCAGCAGGTAGTTGATCGGCATCCACACTGGTCCTCGCCAGTTGGAATTGCCTCCAAACATGGCTACAGGACTGTCGGCAGGGCTGTAGTTGATCGTGGCGTAGTCGTCACCCTGTTGATAGCTGTATGGAGTTTTTTCATAGCTCTTGGAGAGGCTTCGGATGCCGTAAGGGGAGAGAAATTCCTCTTCATCGAACACCCTTTCGAGGATGCGCCGTAAGCGTTGCGGAGGCACGATCGAAAACAGAATTCGACCACGGTGCCAGGATCCAAGATGAGCGATCGAATCAAACTCCTCTCCGCGTTCGCGACCCAGATCACGCAGATAGGTGCTCACGTCGAGAGACGGAATCGATTCGACCGTTTCGGCGTCGAACGTTGCGATGGCGAGCAACGGAATCAGACCACTCAGTGAACGTGTTCTCAAATAGTCGGTGCTTCCGTCCGGGCGCTTGAGCACGTCGTAGTAGAAACCGTCTTCCTCGTCCCAGTTCACGTACCCTTTGCCACCAGGGCTGTTCAGCGCGTAGGTCAGGCGACTGAAGTCGCGGACAAAGCGATCGCTCAGGCTTTTGTATTCCGCTCTGTCTTCAGAGAGAAGAACGCATGCCTCCAACATGTTGAGGCTGAGCATTCCCATCCAGGCTGTTCCATCTGATTGCTCGATCCGGCTGCCGTCTTTGAGTGGGTAACGCCGATCGAAGATGGCAATGTTGTCCAGTCCAAGGAAGCCTCCTTCGAAGAGGCTGTCACCGTTGCGGTCCGTTCGGTTGGCCCACCATCCGTATTCCAGCAACAGCTCCCGCAGGCTGGCGCGGAGGAAGGGATAGTCCTGCTCTCCGTAACGACGCTTGGAGATCTGGAAGATCCGCAGTGCTGCCCAGGCGCCAATCGGTGGGTTGGCGTCTGACAGGGCCCATTCATAGGCAGGGGATTGCCCATTGTTCGCGGTGTATGAGGCTTGGCGGAGCATGCGCGACTGCCGCTTCGCCTCGCCCGGATCGATTTCCGCGAAGGCCACTGCATGGAACATCAGATCCCACTGGCAGAAATAGGGGTACTCCCAGCAGTCGGGCATCGAGATGATGTTTTGGGCCCGAAGGGTTCGCCAGTAGGCGTTTTCGGTGTGCCACCGTTCCTGGGGTGGCCTGGGAGCGTTGTTGTCTCCGCGCAGCCACCGGGCCACATACCAGGCGTAGTACTTGCGGCACCAGAACAACCCGGCAGCAGCCGAGGCATGGATGGCACGGTCCTCCGCGTTGAGTCCAGGTGCTACCCATTCCAGGTGGTCCTGCCACTCCCGGCGGCGTTGATCCATCAAGGTGTTGAACGCGGCTGTCTCCTCCGGCTCCGGGGCCTTGCTTCCTTGGTGGTCGTGTCGGCTCAGTCGCAGGCTCACCGACCAGATTTCTCCTGGATGGAGCGTGCGTTGGAGATGCAGAGCTGCTTTGCTTCCAGTCTGTGCCGGATTCACTGCGCCCTGCTCTCCGTCAATCAGAAAGCGGTGAAAGGCATCTTTCACATAGGGCTGCTCTGGGGCTTGTCCGTAGAGCCGTTCGGTGTTGGTTTCGTTTTCCGTGAACAACCACGGGCCTTGTTCACTGCAGGTCAGGTTGTAGGCGGCCAGGCCTTCGACGGCATCACTCACGAGCCGATTGTCCTGGAGGCGAAGGCTGGGTCGGTTCCGGTCAGGATCCCCCCAGCTCCAGGTGTTCCGGAACCACAGGCTGGGAAGGAGATGAAGGTCGGCGTCCTCCGGACCTCGGTTGGTGATGGTGAGCCGGATCAGCACATCTTCGGGAGAAGCTTTCGCGTACTCAACGTCGAGATCAAAAAAGCGATTGCCCGTAAAGATGCCTGTATCGACCAGTTCGTATTCGTTCTCTTCTCGGCTGCGGTTGCGGTTTTCGTCGCGCAGTTGCTGGTAAGGAAAGCTCTGATGGGGGTAGCGATACAGAGCTTTCGCATAACTACCGGTTGGTGTACCGGCGAGGTGATACATCGTGTCTTTGATGTCTTCTCCGTGGTTGCCTTCGGGATTGCCGAGACCGAACAAGCGTTCTTTGAGAATGGAATCCTTGCCGTTCCAGAGCACGGGAGAGAAACAGAGCAGACAGCGTTCGTCGCTCAGGCCCAGCAAGCCGTCCTCCCCCCAGCGGTAGCTGCGCAGGTGGCTGTGGTCGAAGGGAAAGGAGTTCCAGGCGTTGCCATCGCCGGAATAATCCTCGCGGACTGTGCCCCACTGCCGATCACTCAGATAGGTCCCCCAGCGATCCCAGGGCTGGTGTCCTTCATCCCTTTCGCGGCAACGCAGAAGTTCCGCGGGTTCTCCACCGATCTGTGCGGTGGAACTCACAGACGTCGACATCGACTGAACACCCTCTTGATCAGAAACTAGTGAGGGCTCCGTGAGTTGCCCACGCAGTTTCTGTCTCCAACGCAATCGCTGGTGGTGGCTTGACGGACCAAGCGGAATGACGCCGAATGCGTCTGGCGAGTCCGCAATTCCACAGCGCGGTCAGCTTAAATTTGAAAGAGTTGTCCCCAGGCCTTGGACCTTTCGTCCCTGCTCCATCAACTTCCCCAGGACACGTTGCTGGTTCTGTTGGCCTATGTCGCTCTGGGCGGGTTGTACCTGGTGGTGGTTCCCCTCGCCCTGTACGCGTGGATGAACCAGCGTTGGCATCGCATGGGCAAGCTGGAGCGTCTGGGGATCTATGGCCTGGTCTTCCTCTTTTTCCCGGGGATGATTCTGTTCGCCCCCTTCCTCAATTTCCGGCTGAGCGGGCAGGGAGACGTCTGAATTGACGCGTGGCAAGGTTCTTCTGATCGGACTTGCAGTCCTCCTGCTGGGCGGGCTTGGGCAAGTCGGCTTTCAGGCTGCAGGCTTTGAGGGGTTTTCGGCAGGGATTGCTGCGGAGGCCCTGCTGGTTGTGATTGTGGTGGTGTGGACAAGCTCTTACCTGTTCCGTGTGGTCACCGGCCAGATGACCTACATGGATCAGCGGCGTCGCTACCGCGAGGTCTACGACAAACAGGAAGCTGAGACGCTTCAAGCCCGTTTTGATGCTCTTCCCGAGGAGGAGCAACAGGCGCTGTTGCGCAAGATTGGAGCGGATGCCTCGGTTCCCGCGGACGGCGATGCCCCCGTCGACTCATAGGCTTCCGAAGTTTGTTCCTGGTCGGTTGACCGAGATGCCCAATCAGCAGTCCTCTTCCATCGCCCAGCGCTTTGAGCAGCTGAAGCAGGACGGTCGCCTCGCCTTGATGCCATTCCTGATGGCCGGCGATCCGGATCTCTCTGTCACCGCTGATGTGCTGCTCAGCCTGCAACGTGCAGGGGCTGACATGGTCGAACTGGGAATGCCCTACAGCGACCCCCTCGCTGATGGGCCGGTCATTCAGGCTGCTGCGTCCCGGGCCCTTGCCGCCGGAACCACGCCAAAGGGTGTTCTGGACATGTTGCGCTCGTTGAAAGGCCAGCTGCAGATTCCCGTGATCCTGTTCACATATTCCAATCCACTGCTCAATGTGGGGATGGAGGCGTTTTGCCAGTCCGCAGCGGAGGCTGGTGCGGCGGGTTTGGTGGTCCCTGATCTACCCCTTGAGGAAGCGGAGCGGCTGTCGACAATCGCAGAGCGTCATGGCTTGGATTTGGTGCTCTTGGTTGCACCCACCACTCCCCAAGATCGGATGGGTCGGATTGCTACATGCAGCCGAGGTTTCACCTACCTGGTGAGTGTCACGGGTGTCACCGGTGAGCGAGCTCAGATGGAAAGCAGGGTTGAAGGTTTGGTGCAGCAACTCAAACAAACCTCACCGGTTCCTGTTGCGGTTGGTTTTGGGATCTCCGGTGCCGAGCAGGTGCGTCAGGTTCGGGGTTGGGGTGCCGATGGAGCGATTGTGGGCAGTGCACTTGTGAAACGCATGGCGGCAGCGTCGCCCGGGGACATAGCTCAGGAAGCTGGTCGTTTTTGCGCTGAGTTGCGTGCCGCTGCCGATCAGCCCTAGGGGCTGCCATCCCGCTCAAGCCATGAAAAACCCCGGCATTGGCCGGGGTTGCACTGCTTTTTAATGTTGAATCACTCGTCGTCTTCGTCGGTGGCACCCACCGGTGTCAGACGAATCTGTTTGCGACCAAGTTTGATTTCAAATTCATCTCCAGGTTTCAGGTCGAGCAGCGCTGTATAGGCCTTGCCGATGAGAAGATTGCCGTTGCCTTGCACAGTGGCCACATAGCTGAGTTTGCGGCCGCCTTTGCCCACGCCGCCAACTCCACCCACGCCAAGACTGACGCCTTTGGCGTCCAGCAGTGCTTCATAAAAAGCGGTGAAATTCAGACGTTCACCACCATCTTTTTTCGTGGAGACATAGCCACAGGCACGAACAAGGTCAGACTTGCTGATGTCACCCAGGTCTTTGACTTTATTGAGAAGGTCGCTCCCAGTGAGCATCGCTTTCGAGAGATATCAACCTTCACAACATAGCTATGGTTCAAGCGGCTATGCCATCATTTTCTACTGAAAAGTTCGCTGTTATTTCATCCTTCGCTATGGCACGTTTCGTTTTGTGGGGCACTTACTGCGCGGATGCTCTTGAGAAGCGTGCTCCCTATCGGGATGAGCACCTTGCTCGTCTCCAAAGTCTGAAAGAGCAGGGAACGCTGGTCACGCTCGGACCCACCGAGGGAAGCACCCATGTTTTCGGGATCTTCGAGGCCGACAGCATCGACGTCGTCCGAAGGCTGGTTGAGGACGACATCTATTGGAAGCAGGGGATCTGGACGGCGCTCGAGGTTTATCCCTGGGTCCAGGCGTTCTGAGCCTGCATGAGCACCCATTCAGCCACGAGCTGATCTCCATCGCTCCCGAGAACATCGGCGTAACCACTCATCTGGCCTCGCCCTTCCCGGGCGATGGCTGCGATGGCGTCCACCGTTGCGATCTGCTCACGCTCAAGGGTCTTCAGCTTCAGGTTTTTACCCCGGCGAATGATGTTGCCACCGTTGATGTGGCATCCCGCGCAGTGCTGTTCGAACAACAGGCCGCCGGGGCTGGCGTCAGACCCGGCAGCCAGCGAAGCGCCGGCTGAACCAAGGCTCAGCAGCAGAACAAGAAACGCACCAATGCAGCAGCGCAGGAGGTGGCTCAGCACAGGGATGATGTGGCTTGGATCAGTCTGCTTGAGCAGGCGATGCCTCCTTCTGGAACCGCTGGATCAGTTCATCGGGAGAGCGGTAATCCTTCGGAAGCGAGGTGTGCAATCGGTTGAGGTAGTCCCAGCAAACCGTCCGGCGAATGGCGTTGAGGTCGCGTCCATCGGCCACAAGGCGACGCAGGGCCTGGCAGTAGCTCGAGAATCCAGCCTCCAGATCTCCGATGGTGAGTGCCTTGGTTGCGGACGGCATGAAACAGAAGGTCAGGATCTTCTGACTTTTGCGTCGATCCCCTGATTGGTCTGTTGTCAGGATCACTGTTGAAGCTGTGCGGTGGTCTCCGTGGCGGAACAGGATCTGATCCGTTTCCTCAGCAAGATCTCCCAACTTCAGGCCCTTGCGGAGCGTGTGCGGAACGACTCCAGCAGCCGCGAACAGCTGGCGGCTTGTGCGGACCACAACCAGGTTGTTCAGTTGGCCCGATCCTGGGGGTACGACATCGGTCGGCGCTGGGGTGAGCGTGACCATCGGCCGGGGGGAGAGGCCAACCTGTTGGCGACCCCGTGCCCTCCACCGGGTGAGGAATCAACCCAGGTGGTGGCATCTGCCGAAACATGGAGACTGCTGTTGATCGCCTCCAACGGCTTCAGCTCCCCCCGTGACGAATGGATGGATCAGTCCGATCACGAGTGGGTGCTTGTGTTGCGCGGGAGTGCCTGTGTTGCGCTGCAGAACCCCGATCGGATTGTGGATCTCAGTCCAGGGGATCATTTACTGCTTTCGCCCCATCAACGCCACCGGGTGGAGCGCACGGATCCCGATCCAGGAACCCTGTGGCTCGCCTTGCACTGGGATGCGGCTTAAGCCCGGCGAGGCACGCCACCTCCACGATGGGTCGTGCAGCCCCCAAAAGGCAATGAGCACGACAGCTGATTGCCGTCGGTGGCATCGCTGACGAGAGTGAGTGCATCGAGATCGGAGGAGCCCATGACGGCCG
>ENA-UENT01000166-UENT01000166.1-marine-metagenome-genome-assembly--contig:-NODE-166-length-49169-cov-3.538383_pt1 | contig 49169 bp, 42 predicted proteins | sample MGYA00237879_ERZ529330 | MGnify/ENA primary metagenome ERZ529330 (study PRJEB26372, sample SAMN05368345) | marine metagenome | biome: cultured habitat; feature: ocean water; material: water; isolation... | reverse complement strand
CAGGAGCCAAGATAGTGTATGGACCTACAGCTGCTCCCGCCTTCGAGGCTTATGTAGCGGAAGATAATGAGGTGTTGCAGGTGGGGAATGTGAGCATTCAGGTGTTACATACTCCTGGACATACGATGGAGAGTACGACCTATTTGCTGAAAGATGAATCTGGACAAGACTACGCCATTTTTACTGGCGACACCTTGTTTTTAGGAGATGTTGGTCGCCCAGATTTGGCGATCAAGCAAGGTGAGTTGACTAGAGAGGATTTGGCGGGCTATTTGTTTGATAGCCTCCGCAATAGGATTATGCCCTTAGCAGATGAAGTGATCGTCTTTCCTGGGCATGGTGCCGGATCAGCTTGTGGTAAGAAAATGAGTAGTGATACGCAAGGAACACTAGGGCAGCAGAAGCTGGTGAATTATGCCTTGCGCGCTGATATGTCTAAGGCAGAATTCATTAAAGAAGTGACTACTGGATTGGTTGCGCCACCTCAGTATTTCCCAAAGAATGCGGTGCTCAACAAAATGGGATATGAGAGTATAGATGTAGTGAGAGAACGAGGACTGCAAGCTTTGAGTGTACGCGCTTTTAAAATGGCTTGGGAAGCGGAAGAAGCATTGGTATTGGATACCAGAAGCAAAGGTGCTTTTGCCAAGGGCTTTATTCCAGGGTCCATTTTTATCGGCTTAGATGGAAGTTTTGCTGCTTGGGTTGGTGCTTTGATTACAGACCTTAAGCAACCGATTCTTTTCATTGCAGAGCCTGGTCGCGAGAAGGAAGTAGTGACCCGACTAGCTCGCGTGGGCTATGATAATGCCATTGGGTATTTAGAAGGTGGAGTAGAGCAATGGGAAATAGTTGGGGAAGAATTAGATGCCATATCTGAAATCGACCCAGCGCGTTTTGCTCGCTTATTTGATGGTAGCAACCTAGATGTACTAGATGTACGTAAGGCCAGCGAGTTTAATGCGGAACACCTAGTTGGTGCGCAAAATTTCCCGCTAGACTTTATCAACCAAAACATGGGACAAGTTGAGCGAGACAAGATCTATTATCTCCATTGTGTAAGCGGATATCGATCATTGGTAGCTGCTTCCATTTTAAAGGCAAGAGGTTTTGCAGGAGTGATAAATGTGACAGGAGGATACAAGGAATTAGTGAAGACTCCTTTAAAAAGAACAGACTATGTGGAGCAATCCACGGAGCTATAAGATCTAGAGCTTAAGTAGCATACAAGGCAGTTTATTTATAGATAGCGGTCGACTCCTCGGGAGGGCCGCTATTTTTTGTACACCCATTTGTTGAAAAAAGGATCTAGATCGAGGCGACTCACCTCCTCGAAGATGCGCTGGAGGTCTGTAGTTACAACTGATTTGCCATAATAGGTTTGGGTATACTTCTGCAAAGCTTGCCAAAAGGTTTGATCGCCTAATTCTTGTCGTAGTAGATGAAAAACATAAGCCCCTTTATAGTAAACCAAGATCCGGTCATCTGAACTAGGGTTATTCCAATGCGGAAATACCAACGCTTTATCCTTCCCTTTTTGAACTACCTTTTGGAAAGCATCATAGTACACCTTCATATCCGCTTCGTAAGCCTCCTTTCCCCAGCGATGTTCTCGAAATGCTGTAGACATATAGACAGCCATCCCTTCGTTTAGCCAAAAGTGAGTCCAGTCTTTACAAGTGACCTGATTCCCCCACCACTGGTGGGCTAATTCATGGCCGGAGAGATTGACCGCTGCGGAGTCGTTGAGCACCTGTTCTCCATAGTTTTCTCTCAGGATACAGAAGTTGGCCATTTCCTGTGATATGCTACCCTTGAATAGAATTTGATGGTAAGTGGAATCGGGGTATCGAATGCCGGATTTTTCTTCGAAGAAATCCAGCATATTAGCCGTCTCGGTAAAGATTTGCAGGAGTTCCTTGCTGTTGCGTTGTGCGGAGAAGTAATGAAAATGGGTATGTCTATGTTTTTGAGAAGTAGAATGAAAAGGTCCGATAGCAAAGCCAAAAATGTAAGCTGAAACAGGCTGCTTCAGTAGCCAGTTAGAGGCGATTCTTTCTCCACTTAGTTCGGTTTGTCCTCGCCATTGTCCCGAGGCTACTATCGTTAATCCCTTAGGAGCAATAATGGTAAGGTCGAGAGTAGCCTTATCCTCTATAGCCTCTTTGCATACCATCCACTGACTGGTCGAAAAAACGGTACTCACACTAGGTACTTCCGGATGGAATACAACGCCCCAACGCGGATTTCCTTCGTAGGTCATCTGCACCTCATAGGTCTCTGTAGTTTCCAGACTTTCTTGTAATCGGATATATACTTTTCGCCCCTTGATAACATATGAACTGGCTATGCCGATTAGCTCGAGTTGACTAATCTTGAGCCCATCGCAATCGAAGCTGATTTCTCGGGTGTTGTGTAAAGCTTTAAATTCAATACTTACTGTGCCTTTTACCTTTTTGTTAGAAATGTCAGGCTCAATACTAGCTCGATAATGCAGGACATCGATGGGGGTGGCCTTTACAGGAAGAAAAGCCAAAAGGGGAATAACCAGCAGTAGAAGGTTGGATATAAATCGATTCATGTGGATTGAGCTACAGGAGTTGATGGGCTATTGGGAACAAAGCGCTTGCGCAGATAACGATTCATAGGGTTGGAGAACCCTCGAGCCACGGCCTCACCCAAGAGTGCCGACAAAAGAATTCCACCAAGATACAGCCCCCAGATCCATTCGCCTTCTCCTCCCCACGCCTTGAACCACCTAACAAGCAGGATAACAACAAACATATGCGTCAGGTAAATTTCGTAGCTATTGCGCCCTATTGCCGCCAACCATCGAAGGGCAAGGTAATTCTTTTGCCTGCCCTCTTTCATCCGATGCTGCATCCCCATTAGTACTAGGGCCGTCCCAATAGCTAGCAGCGTTACATTCAAACCGATGGAACTGAGTCCTGCTTGGTAGACTATTCTTTTGAATAAAACAACGGCAACGACGAATATCCAGCCTATTGCTGTAAGCCAAGGGATGGCCTTATGTGGTAACCAATCTCTCTTAGAAAGGATAGCAGCGACGCAACCCATGGCAATGGCATCAAGGTAAGCTAGGTGATTCTTATCTCCCAACTCATTGCCTGGGTACAAGGAGGTACGCGCATAAGGAGAGATCAACAAAAAGATAGCAACAATCGCAATGAATTGTCGCTCTGTTTTTACCAATAAACACAACAAAGGAAAGAACAAGTAAAAGGTCTCTTCAATCGATAAAGACCAGAGTACATCCCAATTGCCAGGCAAATAACCCACCTTAATCTCTAACCAATTGATGTGAAACCCTAATGCAGCTAACACCGCTCTTCCCAGGGAGGTCCGTTCTTCATTAATGACAAAACCAGAAGCGCCTTGCAGGTGCAAAAAGGAAAGTACAATAAGCAATAAGCTCAACAATGGAATAATTCGGGCGAAGCGCATACCATAAAAGGCCTTAGTATTAATTTCGGGTAGGCTCCCCCATTTATTTAGCGCAGAGGTGGCAATCAAGAAGCCGGAGATCACAAAGAAGATGCAGACTCCATAATAGCCATTCCAGAAAATAAAGCTATACCACATCTTTGGTAGGGCCTCCCCAATCATGGTCTCCTTAAAGGGGACTCGGATATTGAAATGTAATAAGATAACAGACAGAATGGATAGGCCCCGGAGGATATCGATTCCGATGTTCCTACGGTGCATGTCGGGTGTGTTGGGTTTCATGTGCTATTATTCGGCTTGAATTTTATGCATAGCAGCGATCAGGATTGCGGCCATGTGTTTACATTTCGCCTCATGAGGACAATTGCAGCTACCGACCAGTTCTGATTCCCGTTTCCAAAGGCGCACTTGGTAAAGGACAGAGCCTTGTACCTGCCCACGGATCTCTCCTTCTTCAATGACCAACTCTGAGATCCAATCTTCGTAGTAGTAAGTAAATCCCCGACCTAAGATGTTCACGGGGAACAGCATCGTCAACTTCAACTCGTCCAACGACCTAATGGTGGTGGATAGATCATCCTCGGCCTTCCCTTCAAATATTACCCACTCTTGCATAGCAACAATATAAGTTCTCCTAAAGGTAATGACTTTGGACTTAGATCTCCGAAGATTAGTCGAAAGTGCACCTGTAGTTCTATGAATTAATTAATTCAGCATAAAGAGATGTGAGAAAGCTAGTAATTGAGGGGGTATTATTTCACCAAAAGGTACGTATGAAAAAGAGGAACTTTATAATCGCCTGTTGCGCGTTGTGCTTGACTTGTTTTAGTGTCTCAGCGCAGGAAGAAAGCCAACAATTAAAGATTGTTAGGAATATGATAGATGCAGTTAATCAGAGAGATGCAGCACAGTACGTCGAGGGTTTTTCTGATACGATTAAAATCTATGTCGATAATGTTTTGCGGGTGGAAGGGAAGGAGGTTTTGCAAGAGAATCGTACTAAGCATTTCGAGCGATATCCGGAAACTCGATCGGAAATTCAACATCTGGTAGAGATTGATCAAAAAGTCGTAATGCACGACAAGGTCTGGTTATACCAGAAAGACTATGAAGGACAGGATATAGTCGAAATTTTCACTTTTAAGGATGGGCTAGTGATTCGCATGGATGTCATTCAATCAAAGACACTATTTAAGGGAAAGGATTGATATGGGTACTTTAGAAAGGAATAATAGTCAAATCTGGATATGTTTAGTGCTTCTACTAACAGCTTGTCAGCCAGTTGAACAAGTTGTAGAGCGAGCATTTCCAGAGAATATAATCGAAAGTGGAGTCGTCAAGTTTCAATTGGATACAATTAGCGATGCCTTTTTTGTCCCTTTCGGTATGGATTGGTTGCCCGATGGACGTATGTTAGTTACAGAACGCCCCGAAGGAAAGCTCAGTCTACTTGATCCTACCACAGGAGTAGTCGAAGAAATCTGCAACTTACCACCGGTACATCGACGGAAGTATGTTGGCATGATGGATGTTTTGGTGCATCCTGATTACGAAGAAAATGGCTGGATCTATTTGGCCTATACAGTTGGCCGAGCAGATAGCGCCACGACTACAGCCATTGATAGAGTAAAGCTGAATGGAAGTTGTTTGGAAGATCGGCAGAGATTATTTCTCGCCCAACCTTACTATAAGCGAGGTGACCATTACGGATGCCGAATGTTGATTCGAGAGGATTATTTATTCTTTAGCATCGGGGATCGGCTCACGCGAGATTCTGTCCAATCTCTTTCTACCCATAATGGCAAGATTATCCGTTTACACGATGATGGTAGAATCCCCTCGGATAATCCATTTCTACATCACCCGCACGCCCGACCGGAAATCTGGAGCTATGGCCATCGAAATCAGCAAGGCATGGACTTCCATCCTTTGACTGGAGAGTTGTGGATACATGAACATGGCCCAAAGGGTGGGGATGAGATTAACATCGTTAGACCAGGTCGAAATTATGGCTGGCCGATCATCACCTACGGAGATGAATATGAAGGTGGACCCGTCGGCGAAGGATGGACCTACAAAGATGGAATGGAGCAGCCTATTTATCACTACACCCCTAGTATTGCGCCCAGTGGTATGACCTTTTATACTGCGGATCAATTTCCGGAATGGAAAGGAGATATATTTTTAGGAGCCATGGCTGGTCGCCATCTCAATCGATTGGTATTGGAAGGAGGCGAAGTTGTGGAGGAGGAACGCCTTTTGGAGGACTTCCATTGGCGAATACGCTGTGTGAAGCAAGGGCCTGATGGAGCCTTGTATCTGGCGATTGATCAGGGGCTGATCTTGAGGTTGCGAACAGTTGCAGATTGAGTTCCACCACTGTTCGCAATCATTAATATTCCTACATATTCCTTCTATACTGCCCCCCTACCGTATACAATGCATTGGTAATCTGCCCCAATGAGCAATGTTTAGCTGCTTCCATAAGCGCAGCGAAGACATTCTCATTTTGTAGGGCTTTCTCCTTCAAGTTTTCCAATGCTTGTTCAGCAGGTTCAGCTTTTACGGCATGTAGGTTTTGCAGGTTTTCGATCTGCTTTTCTTTCTCTTCTGTAGTAGCTCGAATTACTTCTTTCGGTGTAACGGTCGGGGAGCCTTCTGAAGACAGGAAGGTGTTAACACCAATAATCGGATATTCGCCGGTATGTTTGAGCATCTCGTAGTGTAAACTTTCCTCTTGGATCTTTCCACGTTGGTACATGGTTTCCATAGCTCCTAGTACACCACCGCGATCAGTGATGCGATCAAACTCGGTCATGACTGCTTCTTCTACCAAGGCAGTCAACTCCTCAATGATGAAGGAACCTTGCAAAGTATTCTCATTCTTGGCTAAGCCCAGTTCATGATTGATGATCATTTGAATGGCTACAGCTCTTCTCACACTTTCCTCAGTCGGAGTGGTGATGGCTTCGTCGTAGGCGTTAGTGTGCAAGGAATTGCAATTGTCATAAATCGCATAGAGCGCTTGCAGCGTGGTACGGATATCGTTGAATGAAATTTCTTGAGCGTGCAGAGAACGGCCGGAGGTTTGGATATGGTATTTCAGTTTTTGGGAACGCTCATTTGCCCCGTACTTGTACTTCATTGCTTTCGCCCAGATCCGCCTGGCCACTCTTCCAATCACCGCATATTCTGGGTCAATACCATTGGAAAAGAAAAAGGAAAGGTTAGGCGCAAAGTCATCAATATGCATTCCTCGGGCGAGGTAGTATTCTACAAAGGTAAATCCATTAGCAAGGGTGAAGGCTAACTGCGAGATCGGATTAGCTCCTGCTTCTGCGATGTGGTAGCCAGAGATGGAAACAGAGTAGAAGTTTCTGACTTTCTGGTCGATAAAATAGGCCTGAACATCACCCATCAATTTCAAGGAGAACTCTGTAGAGAAGATACAAGTATTTTGTGCTTGGTCCTCTTTCAGAATATCCGCCTGCACTGTTCCGCGCACAGATTGTAAGGCCTTAGCCTTCAGCTCCTCATAAATAGCTGGCTCCAGCACCTGATCTCCAGTCAGACCCAAAAGCTTTAATCCCAATCCTTCATTCCCATCTGGAATCTCTCCTTCGTAAGTAGGCCGAGGGAATCCCTTATCATCATAGAGTTCCTTCAGCTTGGCTTCAATCAGATGTTCTAGCTTATTTTCCACGATGTATCGTTCGCACTGTTGATCGATGGCGGCATTCATGAAGAAAGCGCAGATCGTCGCAGCCGGACCGTTGATGGTCATGGACACGGAGGTCTTTGGATCGCAAAGATCAAAGCCAGAATACAGCTTCTTGGCATCATTGAGGCTAGAGATATTAACCCCGGAGTTTCCGACCTTGCCATAAATATCTGGGCGATGGTCTGGGTCTTCACCATAGAGCGTCACGGAATCAAAAGCAGTCGAAAGCCGATTGGCTGGTGTGTCCTTTGATAAATAGTGGAAGCGCTTGTTGGTACGCTCGGGTCCGCCTTCTCCGGCAAACATCCGAGTTGGGTCTTCGCCTTTTCGTTTAAAGGGGAAAACGCCAGATGTGTATGGGAATTCACCTGGGACATTTTCCTGACGGCTCCAGCGTACTATTTCTCCCCAATCCTTAAAGTTGGGCAGCACCACCCTTGGGATTTTGTTGTGAGAAAGCGAAGTAGTAAAGGTCGGGACTCGAATTTCCCTGTTTCTCACCTTGTATACGAATTCATCGGCTTTATAAGCGGCCTTTTTTTCTTCCCAATGCTCTAGAATTTGATGCGTTTCTCTATTTAGATCTTGCTCAATATCCTTGGCTTTTTCCTCCATCAAATTTGCAAGCTCTGCGGAGGTTCCTCCAAGTGTTTCTTGAGTAGTTTTTAGCGCAAATAGCTTTCTGGCCAGCTCGCTTTGTTCTTCCGTCTCTGCGTCATATTTGCGGATGGTATCGGTAATTTCTGAGAGGTAGCGAACTCGACTGGGTGGGATGATATCGATCTTTTTGCTACTAAGTTTGAGAATGTTAGCTTTCTCGTCAAAACGTTTTGGGAACAGTTTCTTCACCAAAGCTTCGAACAAAACATTCGTCCCCGCATCATTAAATTGAGAGGCAATGGTACCATATACCGGCATGTTATCTGCTGGTTGATCCCATAGATCGTGGTTTCGTTGGTATTGTTTTTTTACATCTCTTAGCGCATCCTCTGCTCCTCGCTTGTCAAACTTATTTAGCACGACCAAATCCGAAAAATCCAGCATGTCAATCTTCTCTAGCTGAGAGGCTGCTCCATATTCCGGGGTCATCACATATACGGAAAGGTCAGCATAGTCGACAATCTCTGAGTCGGATTGCCCAATACCCGAGGTTTCCAGGATGACGAGATCGAAATTGGCACATTTTAGCACATTCAATGCATCTCCTATATGCTTGGACAAAGCCAGGTTAACCTGCCGAGTCGCAATCGAACGCATATATACTCGCTCATTGGCAATAGCGTTCATTCGTATTCTATCCCCAAGTAGTGCGCCACCAGTTTTGCGTTTGGAAGGGTCTACCGAAATGATGCCAATCTTATCATCAGGGAATTCTTGCAAGTAACGCAAGACTAGTTCATCCACCAGGCTCGACTTTCCAGCTCCCCCTGTTCCTGTTATCCCTAGGATAGGTATCTTCTTTTGTTTTGCTTTAGCAATCAGCGCCTGTAGTGGTTCATCTTGGTCTTGAGGATAGTTTTCAATGGCTGAAATTACCCGGGCGATTGAACCATGGTGTTGCTTTTCCGTCTTTTTCCACTCGCCATTCAATTTCACACCAATCGGGAAATCGCAGGCCTCCAGTAAATTATTGATCATACCTTGTAGCCCCATAGCACGCCCATCATCCGGAGAATATATTCTTGTAATTCCGTAGGCATGTAACTCCTCAATTTCGCTAGGTAGAATAGTACCACCGCCACCACCAAACAATTTGATATGGCCGGCTCCTTTTTCCTGCAAAAGATCATAGGCATATTTGAAAAACTCCATGTGTCCACCTTGGTAGGAGGTAATAGCAATACCTTGCACATCCTCTTGGATGGCGGCGTTGACGATCTCATGTACCGGGCGGTTGTGACCCAGGTGGATGACTTCGGCTCCAGATCGTTGAATGATCCTTCGCATGATATTTATGGCAGCATCATGTCCATCAAATAAGGATCCTGCGGTGAGAATGCGGATCTTATTCTTCGCTTGGTAGGGAGCTACTTTTTGCATAAAATGATCTTTTTGGTTGGGCAAAGGAGGAATGGTTTCTTATCCTCCAAATTGGTACTATTGGGCTATTGAAATGCTGGCGAAACCACTAATTCTTTTGTACCGTGTGTGTAGGAGTAAAATCCTTCGCCTGATTTAACTCCTTTCTTTCCTGCGGTTACCATATTCACAAGTAAAGGGCAAGGTGCGTATTTTGGGTTACCAAATCCTTCAAACAGTACATTGCAAATCGCCAAACAAACGTCTAAGCCAATGAAATCAGCCAGCTGAAGTGGTCCCATTGGATGGGCCATACCTAACTTCATCACCGTATCAATCTCAGTTACCCCGGCCACTCCTTCAAACAAAGTGTAAATTGCTTCATTAATCATTGGAATCAGAATCCGATTAGAAACGAAACCAGGATAGTCATTCACTTCTACAGGAACCTTACCTAGCTTTTGTGAAAGTTCCATTATCGTTTGTGTCACCTGATCAGAAGTAGAATAGCCTCTGATAACTTCAACCAGTTTCATGATAGGCACGGGATTCATGAAGTGCATGCCGATCACTTGCTCCGGGCGCTGGGTGGCTGCAGCGATTCGCGTCAAGGAGATGGAAGAGGTGTTAGAAGCGAGAATCACATTTTCGGGAGTGGCACCATCGATCTGTTGGAAAATCTTCAGTTTGAGATCAATATTTTCAGTAGCAGCTTCCACAACCAGCTCCGCCTGACTCACGCCTTCTGCTAAATCGGTATAGGTCTGGATATTGGAAAGGGTACTTGTTTTATCTTCTTCGGTAATGCGTTCTTTTTTCAACATCCGATCCAGGTTCTTGGTAATGGTGGCTATCGCTTTGTCCAAGGCATCTTGGGAGATGTCTACCAGAGAGACTTGGAATCCTTTCATCGCAAAGACATGTGCTATTCCATTTCCCATGGTACCTGCACCGATCACAGTAACGTTTGTCATGTATGAATTTGGTTTTATTACTTCAACAGTAAAACAACTAAGATGGCGCAAAGATAAGGCAAAAATGTAAAAAATTAGTCGTGTGCGACTAAATAAATAGAAAAACTAGTTTTTTGCGACTAAAGTTGTTAGTTTTGCTCGATCAGTACAGGTGGCAAGATAATTCAGGCATGAAGAAAAGTACCAAGGAAAGAATTATAAAGAAGGCGGTTGAGCTATTTAATAGGCAGGGGTATGCCAATATATCTCTACAGGATATTGCCAATGAAATGGGGATGAGTCGAGGCAATTTGGCCTACCATTTCAGTGAGAAAGACCTCCTATTAAAGAGTATCGTGGATCAAGTTTGGGAGCGAATGGCCGAAGAAAGTCAGAAGCGCCGAAATTTTCCATCCTTCCAGAATGTACACAATGAAGTCAAACTCTATCACGCCCTTCATCTAGCGTACAGCTTCATCTTCGGAGACCTACGTGTACTAAAGCACCCCATCCTACGACAGCAATTCAAGGCCTCCAGCCTGCAGAGTATTAAGGATAACGAAGAGGCTATTGCCTACGGCATCCAAATCGGCAGTATGAAAGCCGAACCTTTCCCGGGCATTTACTACAACCTAGCATTGATTATTTGGATGCTATCCATCTTCTGGATTCCGCAGCAAAGTATCCGAGATCAAGAGATCACGCAGGACCCCACCAAAGCCGTCTGGACACTAATGCTTCCCTACCTAACCGAAAAAGGCGTTCGCTCCTTCAAGAAGGTCTTTGGTGAGGACTACTTCGATAGCTTGGGCGCGCCATTCCGGGTGAACCTAGATCACCTCGAAATCTTCTGACTCACCGGGTGACTTAGTCACCCGGTGAGTCAGAAGCCCTAGTTCGTAAGCCAACGGCTTATTGCATAGCCCTTCGGCTTCAGGTAAGGCATACTCAACAGCAGATGAAAAAGGCCAATCAGCTGGATGAGATACCATCTCTGCCTTCACCGGATTATAGTGGATGTAATTAAAGCAGATATGGTTATAGGTTGCCTCCGTAAAGAAGGCTTCTTTTTCCACGGTGACGATTTCGTCGATAAATCCTCCTTTGGCTTTTGTTTCCTGCCGAAATAAAGACCCCGTCCAGTTCAGTTCTTTGTTTAAACCTCGAGTGTAAGATCGTAGCAGAATTCCTATTGAAGTGTTGAGCGAAACTAGTTTAACTCCTTCTTGTTCTAATGAAACCTTATTTTTAGGAAGGTGAGTATGCCGGACGTAAAACTGCCAGTGGAAGTGATTTGGCATAAGACACCAGCAAAGTAAATCTCCATATGGGAGGAGATGTTGCCGCATTTTTTGGATGAAATACTGGTAATGGCCATCACGTAGGAATATACGTCTGCCATTGTTACCTTGGTTGTAGATGTGGTAAATACCACCTTCTTCAAAGTACATGAGCGCGTTTTTTAGAATGTTTTAGAGAGCAATAATCATTCTAAAGATAGGAAAAAAACGCCAAGCTAGTCACCGGGTGAATAACTCACCCGGTGACTAGCTTGGTGCGAAGCCCTGTCCCAAAGATCCCCAAAGCCTCCTCCACCTGCGCCTCACTCACCACCAAAGGTGGAATCCAACGCAATACATTCTTATAAGTACCACAGGCTAGCAACAATAACCGCTGCTGCAAGCAATGCTGTAGCACCTCCGCGGCAACTTCCGGGGCGGGCTGGCCATCAGGGTGGGTAAACTCTACCGCTACCATCAAGCCCTTGCCTCGTACGTCCCCCATGATAGGGTGCTGAGCTTGCAATTGGCGGAGTCCCTGCATGAGCTGCTGGCCGCGAGCAGCGGCATTTTCCACTAATCCCTCTTCCAATAATACGTCGATGGTGGCGCATGCGGCGGCTCCGGCAATAGCACTACCGCCACCATAAGTGCCGCCGTGGGTGCCTGGTGTCCAGCGATCCATTAAGTCAGCGCTGGCGGCGATGCCGGAGATGGGAAGCCCGCTGCCGAGGCCTTTGGCCATCACAAGGATATCTGGGAGAACCTCGGCGTGTTCGTAGCAAAAGAACTTGCCGGTGCGACCGAAGCCGCTTTGGACTTCGTCGATGATGAGTAGGATGCCGTGCTGGTCGCAGATTTCTCTCAGCGCTCTGAGGAAGGGGGCAGGAGCAGGGACATATCCGCCTTCTCCAAGGATGGGTTCAATGATGATAGCTGCAGTCTCATCCGGGGCGGTTTGACCATGGAGGATTAGGTCTAACTGCTTTAGGCAAAACTCAGTGGTCGTGGCTTCGTCCCAGCCATAGTAATAGCTGTATGGGAATGGAGCGACGAAGATTCCGGATGGTAGGGGTTGATATTTGTGTCGATAGACGGTTTTGGAGGTAGTCATGGCCATAGCGAGATGAGTGCGGCCATGGAAACTCCCTTGGAATACAATCACATGCTGGCGACCTGTTGCTGCTTTGGCGAGTTTCACACAAGCCTCGGTAGCTTCTGCTCCGCTATTGGCAAAGAAAAAACGATCGATAGAAGGCGGCGTGATGGCATTGAGTTTTTCTGCCAAGCGTACCGAGGTGGGGGGGATGACACAGTTCATTTGCCCGAAGAGTAGCTGGCCGGCCTGTTCTTGGATGGCTTTGACCACTCTAGGGTGACAGTGCCCTGTGTTTATGACTCCGATACCAGAGGTGAAATCAGTATATCGATGGCCCTCTTCATCATATAGATAAATGCCTTCACCTCTTACCGGCTGTAGTTGAGTGAGGTGCGTCCAGACTGGCGCCAAGAGTTCTGTTGAGTTGAGAATATTCGTCTGCATGGTTGTCGATAAGGTGTGTTGTAAGTTGGTTTTTCTATGTAAGGTTAACCCAAACGGATTTTTCTTGGGTATACAGATCAATAGCACTCTTGCCCATTTCGGCCCCGATGCCACTTTCTTTATGCCCTCCGAAAGGTACTGCTGGATCGAATAAGTCATAGCCATTAATCCATACGGTACCGGCCTGCGTAGCTTGTGCAAATCGATGCGCTTTTGAAATGTCTTTAGTCCAGACCGCAGCAGCCAAACCATAACGAGTGTTATTGGCTCTCCTGATGGCCTCTTCTGATTCGTCAAAGGCTGAAACGACAACCACTGGCCCAAAGATTTCTTCTTGCACAATTTGAAGATCATCATTGCTGTGTCCAAAAATGGTAGGACTCAGAAAATAGCCTTCATCTAAATCACCTCCACACCTTTCTCCACCGGTGATGAGTTCAGCGCCTTCTTTCTGCCCAAGTTCAATGTAGTGCAGAACTCGATCTAATTGTTTCTGGCTAACTACTGGCCCTAGATCAGGATTATTCAAGCCATTGCCAATGCTTAGCTGTTCGGCCTGTTCCTTGAGTTTTACGAGGAACTCATCGTAGATCGGCCGTTCAACATACAAGCGTGAGCCTAAGGTGCATTCCTGCCCCGTATTATAGAAACTTGACCAGAGCGCAGATTGGCTTACCGCCTTTAAGTCTGCATCAGCGAAAATCACATTGGGTGACTTCCCCCCTAACTCTAGACTAACTTTTTTCAAATTGCTATTAGCCGCTGCGGACATGATTTTTCTACCTACAACGGTGGAGCCTGTAAAACTCACTTTATCTATATCCATCTGTTGCGTAATGGCTTCACCCGTTGGTAAACCAGGACCAGTCACGACATTGACTACACCCTCTGGGAATCCGGCTTCTTGAATAAGTTTACACAGATATAGAGCCGTTAAAGGTGTTTGCTCGGCGGGTTTCAGGACGCAGCAGTTTCCGCAGGCGAGGGCCGGAGCTAATTTCCAGGCAGCCATCATCAAGGGGAAATTCCAGGGCACAATAAGGCCAACTACGCCAAGCGGTTCCCGGAGGGTATAGACCAGCTTACTGCCATCCACAGGAATAGTTGACCCTTCAATCTTGGTTGCCCAACCTGCGTAGTAGCGGAAATGATTGATGGCCCCTAGCACATCGTATTTGGCCTTGTTTAGCGGCTTGCCATTGTCCAAGGTTTCCAGCTCCATGAAAACCTGTAGATCTCGTTGCATGAGGTCGGCCAACTTGTGAATGAGTTGGCTTCTTGTGGCGGGGTTCACCTTGGGGTACCACTGACTTTGAAAGGCCTTGCGAGCTGCAGCCACTGCCTGATTTACATCTAGTGCCGTAGCTAGAGGAACTTCAGCTATTGTTTCACCATTGGCGGGGTTCAAGCTGGAGAAGTATTGCCCTTCCTTTGGGTCTACCCAATCTCCACCGATGAAAAGCTGTTGAGGTTTGGCCAAAAAAGCCAAGGTTTTTTCCTGCAATTGAACACCTGCTGGTAGTTGAATCATGATAGTCTATTGAACGACGTAGTCATAAATGATTTTTGAGACATCAGCCATCTTAGCGGTCCCGGTATCAAAGTCTCCAAGTTCTCGCGAGAGGAGCACTAATACATACTTCCGTCCATCAGGCAGAAACACGATTCCGGAATCATGATGAACTCCGGTAATCACGCCCGTTTTGTGCGCTACCTTAACCCCTTCCGGGAGGTGTGCTGGAATGATCTCATTGAATTTCTGATCAAATAGGATATCAATCATTTCATCTGAGGCTTGGGCGCTTACCACTTCTTGCAGAGCCAGTTTTTCGTAAATGGCCATTAGGTCGAATGCAGTTGTAGAATTGCTTAGGCCTTGTTCGTAGGCCTTGATGTCTTCCACTCCTCGCAGCACCTGAATGTCTGGTGCGCCTAATTCCCGCATGGTCTGGGTAACTTTCTTGGCATCTACTAATTCGATCAGAATATTGGTGGCGAGATTGCTGCTGTAGATGATCATATCATAAGCCAAGTCCGCGATAGTACTTTTGGAACCAATGGCTTTGTATAGCTTTCCTTCGCTGTCATCGTCAATACTCATCGAATAAGGGCTACCATCTACAATACTTTTGAATTCATTCTTGATCACGATGGAGTCTGTGAGCTTGAATTGGCCAGCAGCAGCTTGTTTGTACAACTCAATCATAACAGGTGTTTTCATGGTGCTAGCAGCATGAAAGGAATCTCTTGCGCTGATCAAAATTTCCTCCCCTGTGGATAAGTTTTTGAAGGCAACGCCAAAAATGCCATCTACCTGAGCCAACTCTTCTTTGATTTCTTTTTCTAGAACTTCAAGAGGAGATGGTGACTTACAGTTCTGCAAAAGCAGACTCAGCGAAAGAAGAAGTAAGGTATTTAGGTGCAAATATTTCATCATGTTTAAATTTGTCGAATAAGAAGATTACGAATCAATATTATTCCAATTGCTCGGCCATTGAAAGCGTGGCATGCAATAGAACATTGGTACCCGCCTCAACGTCTTCTGGAAAGGCATTTTCCAGCTCGTTATGACTCAGTCCATCTTCGCATGGGATAAAAATCATCGAAGTGGGTGCATATCCCGCTAGATAAACAGCATCATGTCCTGCCCCACTAACCATCTGCATGGCTGGTATTTGCAGCTGATCTACTGCCGCTTGCACAGCTGTGATACAGTTTGGATCAAAGGCTACTGGAGGGGAGTACCAAATGTCTTCGAGCTCAGATTGGACCGTAGTATGTTCTGAAACTTCAGCTATTATGGATTTCAAGTCGCTATCCATCTGCTCCAGGATATCTGCATCAGGATGCCTTAGGTCTAAAGAGATTTTCAATTGACCGGGTACTGTGTTCTTCACGCCTGGACTAGCGTCCAAGTATCCGATCGTTACCCTGGCATGTGGGGCATAGGTCTCCGCCAACTGATAAACTTGTTGCAGTACGGGAATAGCTGCTTTGACAGGGTCTACTCGATATGACATTGGTGAGGGGCCAGCATGGGTTTCTTTTCCCGTAAGGATGAGATCATACCAATGGATTCCTTGAACGCCAGTCACGATACCTACGGATTTTTCTTCCGCTTCCAGAATCGGCCCTTGTTCAATATGTATTTCGAAGGTAGCTTTATAGGCGCGTTGGCCCAAGGGAGCCGTTCCCTGGTAGCCGATCTTTACTAACTCCTCTCCTAAGGTCTTACCTTCTTTATCTGTACGGCTATAGGCGTAATCTAGCGAAAATGTTCCTGCAAAAACGCCTGACCCGATCATCGCAGGAGCAAATCTTGCCCCCTCTTCATTGGTCCAAGAGACAATTTCTATTGGATGTTTAGTTTTTACATTATGGTCATTGAGACATTCGATAACTTCCAGCCCTGCCAATACGCCGTAGACTCCATCAAATTTTCCGCCTGTAGGTTGGCTATCAAGATGACTACCGATCATGACCGCTGGGAGATTCGGATCGATCCCAGCTCTTCGTGCGAAGATGTTACCCATGGGATCAACTTCGACGGTGCAGCCAGCGGCTGTGCACCATTCAATAAACAGATCACGTCCACGTTTATCTTCCTCACTTAAGGCTACTCGACAAACTCCGCCTTTCGGTGTACCACCAATCTCTGCCATGGTCATGAGTCTATTCCATAAGCGATTTTGATTGATCTTCAGCATGGATTAGACTTGGACTTTAGCAGAATGGCCTTGCTCATTGATTTGAGTGCGAACTTGACTGATATCATGTGCTGCCCATTTCAAGACCTCGAAATAGATAGTCGTATTCGTCTCATAAACGCCTTTGATGGGATGGATTTTTTGGTGCATCACATCTAGGAGTTGTCGGTTATCCTTACAGAGCAAATTAATCTCTAGGTCGTATTGCCCAGAGGTAATGGCCAGAAAGGTTACTTCTGGGACTTTGGTAAGTGATTCTGCTACCGTCCGAATTAATTCGGTGGGTTTTACTTCGATCGTGACTCGAGCGTAGGCGTTGAAACCAGCCTTGACAGGATCCGCCCAGCCCACAATGTGAAGGATATTATCTTCTACTAATTTATGATATCGATTCCGAATGGTGCCGACTGACACTTTCAATTCCTCCGCTAATTCGGTAAATGATCGTCGCCCATCCTCTTGGAGGTGATGCAAAATAGACCAATCTAGTTGATCCAGCGTGGTGTCTGATGCTTGCATATTTTGTGTGGTCCTTCGACGAAACCCTATGGAAGTCATGCGAGAATGAGACTGTTTGAGGTTTGATCGAAGAAGATTTATTAGTTGTGAAAATCACCAAAAGATTCTTTTACTATTACTAGATTTAAACTGCAATTGAGGTTATCACAATATGATTTGGATTGCAAAATTTATAAAAAATGAGCGAAAACTTATAAAAAATAGAGTATTTTGAGGCGAAAGTGAAATATTTTAATTACTCCCACTTGGCTAAGCTAGAGTAGCAGCTTGCTAGCCATTAGATAATCATTAGCCTTGAGGACTTACGATACTCCTTCGCTTTGGCAAAAAGACAAAGATCATTTTTTCCACCCCTATACTAACTTCCAAAAATTCGCTAAGGAAGGCTCCGTCATCTTTACGGAAGGGGATAGACATTTTATCAAAGATAGTGATGGCCGTTCTTATTTGGACGGAATCGCTGGGCTTTGGTGTGTTAATATTGGTCATGGGCAACGAGCCATTGCGGATTGCATGGCAGAACATGCCTTGAAATTGGCCTATTACAACACCTTTGAAGATGCTAGTTCTGCTCCTGCTGCTGAACTTTCGGCTAAGTTAGCCGATCTCGCTCCGGGAACATTGAATCACGTCTTCTTTGGTACAGGCGGATCTGTTGCTAATGATACAGCGATTAAGATTGTCCACTACTATTTCAATCAATTAGGGAAGCCGAATAAGAAGAAGGTCCTATCCCGAGAGTTAGCCTATCACGGTAGTACCTATCTGGCACATGCCTTGACCGGGATCAGCTCCACGCACATGAGCTTTGATCTTCCATTGGACTTGATTCATTATCTATCTGCCCCTTATCCTTATCGGCGCCCAATAGGAATGTCTGAGGAGGCCTTTTGTGATTTTCTGATTGAAGAGCTGGAATCAACAATTCTAGAACTCGGGCCGGAGAATGTGGCCTGCTTCATTGCTGAACCCATTCTTGGAGCTGGCGGCGTGATCGTCCCCCCTACTGGGTACCACAAACGCAGTTGGGAGATATGTAAGCAATACGAAGTGCTTTATATCTCGGATGAGGTAGTTACTGCCTTTGGTCGTATCGGACAGATGATTAGTTCTGAGTCTGTATTTGAAATACAGCCGGATATATTGGTGTTGGCCAAGGGACTTTCCTCTGGATATGTGCCGCTTGGCGCTACTATGATCTCCGATCAGATCTATGAAATAGTTAGCCAACCCAAGCCAGATAACCCCTACTTTACCCATGGTTTTACCTATTCAGGGCACGCTCTATCTTGTGCTGTAGGTTTGAAGAATATTGAAATTTTAGAGCAAGAGCGATTTTGTGAACATGTGCAGGAATGGGGCCCCTACTTTGAGCAATCCTTGAAGAAGCTAGAGGATTTGCCCATAGTTGGTGAAGTGAGAGGATCTCATTACATGTTGAGTCTGGAAATGGTCAGTGATCAAGAAAGTAAGGAAGCTTTTCCGGATGATGTGGCCATAGCTAAACGCATCTATTATCATTGTAAGGACCGAGGCTTGATTATCCGACCCATTGGTTCCTTGAATGTACTATCTCCTCCGCTTACCTACGATAAAGCTGCTATAGATGAAACTGTTGATATCCTAGAAAAAAGTATTCGAGCTACCATGGATGATTTGGTGCGAGAAGGACTTTGGACTGCCTAAATCCCTGCCTAATATGAATATATTTTCTTCTTCAAAAAGCTCAGCCTTTTTCGCAATTGTAGCGCTGGTTTTGTTGTCTCAAGTCTTTTGGAGTTGCCAATCGACACCACAGGATAATACAGAAGAACCCATTAGAGTGGTGCGGCAAGCTGCTGAGTATGATGCTCAGGCTGCGGTGTGGTTAATTTGGCCTCCAGTGGATCATTTGGAAGGTTTCTCCAATGAGCAGGTGACCTTACAGATCATTGAAGCACTCCTCCCCCATACCCCCATCAAAGTGACTGCAGCTGACTCCAATTTATTGGTAAAAGCCAAGGCTATGATTCCGGCTAGTGCTCAGGAAAGCGGTCAAGTACAAATTCTTGAGGTGCCTTCCGAGGAGCTTTGGGTGCGTGATATGGGGCCTGTTTTTGTGGAAAATAACAAAGGGGAGCAGATGATCGCTGATTTTAACTTTGATTCTTGGGGCTACAGCGACACGACGGATGCCTACTCTAAAACGGAAGAGTTGTATGATGAAAGAGTAGCCGCTTTAATGGGGCTACCAGTGATTTCAACGGGTATGATTAGCGAAGGGGGAGATCGAGAAGTGAATGGAGAGGGGGTGTTAATGGTTGTGGAGGCGGTTGAACAGGGCCGGAACCCTGGTATGACTAAGGCTGAAATGGAGGCAGAATTCCAAAGGCTGCTGGGGGTGAACGAGGTGATCTGGTTGAAGCAAGGGGTATACGAAGATGATCATACCTTCTTAGGACCTAAGGAGCTAGAGAACGGAGAAAAGGCCTATACCGTGGTTACCACGAACGGACATATTGATGAGTTTGCTCGCTTTGTTAATGACAGTACTATTCTCTTAGCTAAAGTCGACAGTGTTGACCTGGATGATCCGATTGCGCGTGAGAATCATCGGCGGATGGAGGAGAATTATGCCATTCTTCAAGGAGCGAAAGATCAGAATGGAAACCCATTTAACATAGTACGTATGCCACTGCCTAGTACCATCGTCGGTACTATGAAACCAGGAGACTCGGTGTATGACTTTATCAGTACCTTGGAATATAAGGATGGCTCCACCTTCCCAACAGGGGAACCGATTAATGTTATTGCGGCAGCTAGCTATTTAAACTTCCTAATCACCAACGGGGCAATTCTGGCTCAAAAGTACTGGCGCCCAGGCTGGGATGAATCCATTAAAGCAAGAGATGAAGAAGTAGAGGCCATTCTCACTGATCTTTTCCCCAGTCGGAAGATAGTAATGATCGATGCGCTGGCAGTGAATTATGGCGGCGGTGGGATTCATTGTATCTCCATGCACCAACCGAAGCTGCAGTAATGTAGAATGGATAATGAATAATTTCTAAGAATGGAGCATCAAGGGTTCTTAAGTCTGGTTCCAACTTTGGCCGTTTTAATTCTGGCTTTGGTTACTCGAAAGACCTTCGAGGCTTTGCTTGGTGGGGCCTTGGTGGGATTTGTGATACTGCAGCAAGGCCAGTTCTTTGGTGGGTTTACGGATTCTCTATTGAGTGTGATGGCAGATGGGACGATCGGCTGGATCATTCTGGTATGTTTGCTATTTGGTTCCTTGATTCATCTATTGGTTCGTTCGGGAGGAGCGACGGCATTTGCGGATTTTCTATTGCGTTATGTGAAAAATCGGCGTTCTGCTTTGCTGGTGACTTGGCTCATGGGGATAGCGATTTTTATTGATGACTATTTGAATGCCTTGACGATTGGTTCGTCTATGAAGAAGGTGACGGATCGTTTCCAGGTTTCCCGAGAGATGTTGGCCTATGTGGTTGATTCGACTGCAGCACCTATTTGTGTGTTAATTCCCTTATCAACATGGGCCATTTTTGTCGGAGGGCTGTTGGAAGAAACCAATGTGGTAGAACAAGGGCAAGGTTTGAGTGGGTATCTGCAGGTGGTTCCCTATATCATTTATGGCTGGGTGGCCGCCTTGGTAGTCCCTTTAGTGGCTACAGGAATTATTCCTCCAATAGGCGCCATGAAGAAGGCTGAGACCAGAGCGGCGCAAGGACAATTGATTCCTCCAAACTCTGAAACTATCGCCCTGGAAGTCGATACCGAAGTAGCACACAACACTACTCCGAAGATCATACATTTTGCTTTCCCCATTATCCTCTTGATTGGGGCTACGATTTGGTTTGAAATTGATGCTTTGAAAGGCGTGATGACGGCTGTCGCCGGGACCATAATCTTGTTTTTGATCGATAAGGTGATGTCCTTTGAGGAAGCCATGAAAAGTGTTTTCGATGGTATGAAATTGATGTTGTATGCTCTAGCCATCGTGGTGATGTCTTTTGTGCTGAAAAACGTCAATGACCAGCTTGGCTTGACCAACTACATTATCGAACAGGTATCTCCGTGGATGAATAAAAGCCTATTACCTGCCATTGCTTTTCTATCCTTGTCTTTGGTGACCTTTGCGACGGGTTCCTTCTGGGGGGTATATGCCATTTCTTTACCCATCATTGTTCCCTTAGCACAGTCTTTGGATGTCAATATTTGGTTAGCGATTGGTTCGGTGGTGAGTGCGGGAGCCTTTGGTTCGCATGCCTGCTTCTATGGTGATGCTACGATCTTGTCCGCTTCAGCGACAGGGTGCAACAATATGGCGCACGTCTTGACTCAGCTGCCTTATGCCTTGATCTCCGGTGTCATTTCCACCATAATCTTCTTACTATTGGGGATGTTTATTGCCTAGGTCGTATAGAAAGATTCACTTATGAAAGTTTCTACCAAGAATGCTCCACATTACAAATGGGGAGATAATTGTGATGGCTGGCATCTATTAGCCAGTCCACATTTGAGCGTTATTCAAGAGAAAATGCCTCCGGGGACCAAGGAAGTAAAGCATTATCATGAGCATAGTGAGCAGGTGTTCTTCATTTTGGCGGGCCAAGCCACTTTTACGCTGGATCGAGAAATTCTGACTTTGCAAGCTCACGAGAGCCTACATGTTCCCATTCGAATACCACACCAGATTCAGAATAATAGTAAGCAAGATTTGCATTTTTTGGTGATCTCTCACCCCAAAGCACATGGAGATCGCATCTCTTTAGAATAGGGACTAAGTACTAATCTACGCCTATTCCATCGTGGTACCTTGCAAACTTGATTGACTATGCTATTCTATTCAACTCTTGATCGATTTCTTTGCCTTACTGTGCTGCTGCTTGTTCACTTGAGTTACGTATCTAGTCAAACGCAGGATATACCGCTTCATTCCTATCCCATGGGTAATGAAATAGCCGAAGGTCTTGCGCAAGGGAAAATGAAGATATCTAAAGCGGCACAATACTACTCTTATATCGGAGAATATCAAGCAGCAGCCAGTGTACCTCATGAAGTGAAACTAGCATGGGGTTTTGATTCGCTGAGAGATATAGATCGGGAGTATTTCAAGCAATTTAGACCCAAGTTGGCAGCAGATGCTATCATACAACAGGCAGGTAAGGAACAGGTTGTCATAGTTAATGAAGCGCATCATAAACCTGCCCATCGAATATTCACTAGAAGTCTTTTGAAGGGCTTATACGCTCAAGGTTTTCGGTACTTTGGATTAGAGACCCTATCCAATTGTGCCTATATTCCAAAAGAATATTGTGATGACCAACTCAACCAAAGAGGTTATTCCTACAACTCTCCCATTTCAGGTACCTACGTGACAGAACCGCAGATGGGGAATTTGATCAGAGATGCTATCGAGCTGGGGTTTACTATTTTCGCTTACGAGAAATTTGGTAAGGACCGAGAGCAACAGCAAGCGCATTATATTGCAAAGGTATTGGAGAAGGACCCGGCCGCAAAAATCTTGATTCAATGTGGTTGGTACCATCTATTAGAGGCTCCAGACAAAGGAAAGACTTGGATGGCAACACATTTACGGCAGCTAACGGGAATCGATCCCTTCACCATTTATCAAGATATCTTGGTAGAACGACCTTATGGGCAAGAAAGCCCCTTTTACAGCATGATGAATTTTGATCAACCTATGGTGTTTGTCAATGAGGCTGGAAAGTTTTACAATGGCTTTAAAGACTTTGATCTTTTTGATGCTTTGGTATATCACCCTCGGACAATCTATAGGCGTAATCGACCACAATGGCTAGTTGAGTACGGAGAAAATGTATTTTATAACGTACCCAGGCATCTTATTACAGTTAGCTACCCCTGTTTGATCAAAGCCTTTAGAAGGGAAGAACCCAATAGTGCAGTCCCAGTCGATATTATACAACGAGAGTATTCAGGGGATCCCACATTTTTAGTGTTGCCTCCTGGGGAATATCGATTGATAATTAGCAATAGCTCAGGTGAGCAGCAAGAATTGGAAGGAACCTTGCTACGTGATGATAAATAAACGTTCAGAACAGATAACCCATTTTTTATTAGGGACAGCTATCGGAGATGCCTTTGGTGCGGGAGTAGAGTTTCAGGATCGTAGTTGGATTCGGACTGAAGTGGATTTTACCACTTTCGTTAATGCCAGAGCGCAAATCCAAGTGGCAGAAGATCAAAAAGCGCTGTTTACCCAAAACTATACACCTTGGGAATATACCGACGATACTGAAATGACCATTGGTTTAATGAAAGCCCTGTGTGATCCCGCGCCCTTTTCAGAAGATCTATTAGTCAACTACTGGAAATCAGAGTACGAGCAAGGGGTTAAGCAAAAAGGGTATGGGCGCAATGGCCACGGTTCTATGGGGTGGTACTACAGAGGGGAACAGGACTTAGAGACCATTAGAAACTTTCAACGGGATCGAGCTAATCCTGGAAATGCGCCAGTGATGCGGGCAGCACCATTGGCATGGGTAGAAGCAGATCGCATAAATCATTTCGCTGAGATTAATGCCAATGCAACACATCCCAATCCAAGAGCGATTCAGGCAAGCCAATGTTTAGCTCAGGCAGCCTTTTTTATGATGGTGCGAAAAGGAGAGGCAAAAGGTATAATCCCACATTGTATACAGTCTATCCCATTGGATGAAGCATTTCTTGGGTATTTTGAAGCGATCGATGCACTGCCTGCATACGCCGATCTTACATCAAATGACTTTGGAGTGTTGTGTGGGCCGCAACCTATCGAAGAGCCTTATTTTCTTCCGGGAATTCTTGGGGTGCCTTCAGATGCCTTTTACACGGTAGGCTGCGTGCTTTATGTGTTGAAGCAGTGTTCAGATGCCATGGAGGCCCTTCGCATGTCGGTGTACCTAGGAGGAGATGTAGATTCTGTAGCTTCCTTAACGACGGGGATAATGGCTGCTAGAACTGGCTTAGATAGCCTTCCTCAATACATGCTTGAACGGATAGAAGCTTATGAATACCTACTAAAAGTGGCTGCAGATTTTGCAGGTTCCATCATTTAGCAAAGCCATCTGTTAGCATGCGAACCTACAGACTTGCCAAGTTCTCCCTAAAACCCTTAAATTGTTACACGACCTTAGCTGCAAAACGGTAATACACATGCATATTTCAACCCGACTATTTACAAAGATCTTTGTGCTCCTTTGTATCTCTACCAATCTTGTTTCCCAAACCAATGGTAAGGCCTTTACTATCGGTGAAACCTTTACCATTTACTCAAATGCCTTAGGGGAAGACCGTCCTTATCACGTCTACTTACCAGATGATTATAAGGTCGATGGCCAACCGATTACCGTCATGTATCTCTTAGATGGCGGGTCACATTTTCACCATACGAGTGGAATTGTCTCTTTCATGAGCAAGCAGAAACTGATTCCAAACATGATGGTGGTAGCTATTCCGAATACAAGTGATCGTACCAGAGATTTGACTCCGCCCGGGGTAAAGGATGAGCGAACTCAACAGAGTTTCCCAACGGGAGGTAAGGCGGACAGTCTCTTGGCTTTCTTCGAAAGAGAGTTGATTCCTCATATCGACAAGACGTACAATACCAGCTCTTTTCGACTGTTAGTTGGTCATTCCTTTGGTGGCTTATTTGCGATCCATGCTTTAGTCAATCAACCGGAACTATTCAATGCCTATATTGCCATTAGCCCCAGCTTATGGTGGGATGACCAGTACCTCGTAGATCAAACGAAAAAGCGCTTTGAAAAAGACAAATATTTCGAAGGATTCCTTTATATGACGATGGGAAATGAAGGCGGAAGCATGCTTGGAGGTGCCATGAAACTAGCTGCTCTCCTAGAGGAGCATCCCGCCCCGAACTTCAAATGGAACTTCCAGTTGATGGAGGAGGAAAATCATGGCACAGTTCCGCATCGAAGTACCTACGATGGCCTAGAATTTATATTTAAGGAATGGTTCAAAACAGATTTGAGCGCTTTGTATACGATGTCAAATGTGGAGGAGATTAAAGGTCATTTCGCTCAAATGTCGCAACGGTTGGGCTATCAACTTAGCCCAGGAGAGAAGGGCTGGAATACGATCGGCCAACGATTTATGCAGCGAGGTCGATTGCGTAATGCTAAGGAAATCTTTGAGCAAAATGTCAAAGAGCATCCCCAATCCTGGAATGTCTATTACAGCCTGGGTAGTTGCTATCAAGAATTGGGCTTGACTAAATTAGCTATCGATCAATATGAAAGAGTGCTATCCCTGCATCCAGGTCACAGCTATGCCATAGAAGCCTTGGGGGAATTAGGCAAGAAATACGATAAGGAGAAGCTCATCGTGCCCCTCACGCAAGCGCAATTGGAAGCAGTAAAAGGGAAATACGAACTTTCCATTGGCGGGCAAATGGTCATTGAACTCCATGAAGGTAAATTGATGGCCTTTGTAAAGGGTGGCGTGCCTAAGCAACAATTGATTCCTTTCTCCGAAAAGCGATTCCTGCTGGAAGATAGCAATATTCCTTTGACCTTCGAATTTGTAGGAAAGTCTGTCAAAGGCGTTTCTGCGCAACCGGAAATTGGTTTTTTCATCACCGGCAAAAGGATAGAATAGAGAAGATTTCTAATCGAAACACTACCAAAAACACATGAAAAAATTCCTTAAAACCCTATTAGGTAAGAAAAACAAACCCAAAGCGCCTCCTTCTGGAGATGCTGGCATTCCTCCCCATTTGATTGAGGAATTAGTCGCAAAAGTTGAGGCTTTAATTCCATTAGCTAAACCTGAGAGCCAAGCCAAGCTACAAAGTGTGGCTGAAGCTGTTCAAGATGATGAGCTGGACGTGGCTGTGCGCTCCTTTTTAGCATTTGCTAATGATATTCCGGCGGCCCCGATGGTAGAACAGGCTGCTATCATGATTTCTGCACAATTCAATAGCTTCAAAAAAGAAGAAAAAGATGGTTTGCTGGATAAGCAAATGGTGAGACAGCGTAAAAATGGTACTGTCAAGCAACTTACAGGTATACTTGGGCAAGCCAAACCCTACTTGCAGCGGAAGTAAGTGAGTAATTATCCACAATTATTACAACCATTGGAATCCGGTTTCATCCTTAAGAGCAGCATAAGCATACTCAACCAACCCTGCTCTTATGAATCGGAAGCTGTTGATTTCTGCCAGTCTTTGGTTTGCAGCCTCGCTCGCCTTGGCACAATCGCCTGCCCTTACGATTGGCCAAAAATTTTCTATTGAATCAAAAGTCCTAGGGGAGAAAAGGGCCTTTTGGGTGTACATGCCAGAAGAAGCGGAACAACAGCCTTGCCCCGTTCTATACCTCTTGGATGGAGAATGGAACTTCCACTACACTACCGGCCTTATTCGTCAAATGATCAGCAGTGGGGATATTCCTCCCGTTTATGTAGTAGGCGTAATTAATACCAACCGAAACCGGGATCTAACACCGGCAGGTCCGAATGGCTCTTCCAATGCCAGATTCGGGGGAGCGGAAGCTTTTTTGCGTTTTCTTTCAGAAGAATTGCATCCTTTTCTCGACTCCACTTATTCCTTGCAACCTTTTAGAATCCTAGCTGGACACTCCTTCGGAGGGCTTTTTACCATTTACAGTATGATGGAAAAGCCCAATCTTTTCCAGGGATTTATAGCACTAAGTCCTAGCCTTGGACGCAATAGTGAACAGCAGGTGCAGATCGCCGAAGCACATTTCAAAGAGGCAGGGCATCCAACCCAGCGTTTATTTCTGGCCGTTGGGAATGAGGGTGGATATACCCAATTCAGTTCTGAAAAGCTCAATCGAATATTGCATAAAAATCAGCCTGCAAGCCTGACTTGGCGATATCGACATTGGCCGGAAGAGAATCATGTCTCCATTACGATGCCTGGAATGCGATACCTGTTCGAAGGATATAATCTAGATCATTTTCCAGCCCTTGATGACTTTTTTTTAGTTCAAAAGCATCTACAGGATTTGTCAACTCGCCTGGGCTATGAGATATCTGTCCCTGAGACACAGTTCCAGAAGTTTGTAGGCCAATTGATCGCAGAACGGGATCTGGATTATGCTTTCTTTCTATTGGAAAAGTATAAAGAGGCATACCCCAACTCTACAAACTTGCTTAGGTATTATGGAGATGCTCATTTGCTAAAGGGGGAGGTGGGAAAAGCTAAGGAATTCTATGTGAAACTATTGGAGTTGGCGCCAGAGCATGGTGATATTCAGCAACTATTAGAGTCCTTAAAATAAAGTGGTCAAGCTACCCAAGGCTCCATATCGGCACCTAAAATTTAATACTAATGCTAAGACATCTACTACTACTCATCTATCGCGGGTTTCTTCGTGATAAAACGACTTTTGTTATCAATCTACTAGGCCTTTCCACAGCCTTGGCTGCAACTTTTCTAATATACATGTGGGTCCAAGATGAAAGAGAGATTGATCAATTTCACGAACACAAAGATCGATTGTATCAGGTGATGCGAAATACGATGTCTCGCCCCGGAGAAGTAAGCACGCACGCTTCTAATTCTGATCTATTGGCACCGGCGCTAAGAGCAGAAATGCCAGAGCTAGAAAACATCGTTCCAGTGGAGTATCCAGAGGGTAAGGGTATTTTGAAAGCAAATGACACTCAGCTTAGAGTTGATGGCTTGGCAGCTGGGCAAAGTTTTTTTCAGGTCTTTTCTTTCCCCTTATTGTTAGGCAACGCAGAGGAGGTATTGAAGGGGGTAAATAAAATGGTCATTTCTGACCAAGTTGCGGCGGTTTTATTTGGGTCGAATCAACAAGCAATGGGAGAATTGATCGAATTGGATCAGGAGGGTTATGAGGGAGTGTATTCCGTTTCGGGTGTTTTTACAAAATCAGGATATCGAACATCGGAGGAATTCGACTATCTGGTTCCAAATGAACAATTTTTGAGTCGCAGGGATCCGGCCTATATCAACTGGGGGAGTAACTCTGCACGAGTCTATTTAACTCTTGAGGAAGGCGTAGATTGGGAAGAGTTCAATGTGAAAATCAAAGACTTTGTTCGATCGAGATATCAAATAGAAAGAGAGCCGGAAGGAGCAGATTGGGTTGGGCAATTGTTCCTGCACCCGTACACGAGTAAATATTTACAAGGTCGATTCGAAAATGGTGTGGCGGCCGGAGGCAGAGTAGGATACATTTGGCTCTTTTCCTTGATTGCCATTTTCATTGTGATTATCGCAGCTATCAACTTCATGAACTTATCCACCGCTCAGGTCTCCAGAAAATTTAAGCAAATTGGAGTACAGCAGGTAGTAGGTGCGGGGAGGAAAACGATTGTATTGCAATATTTAGGTGAAGCTTTATCTATCAGCTTGATTGCAGCAGTGCTGGCATTGATGATGGTTTATTTCTTGATTCCTAGCTTCAATGTGATAACCGCAAAGCAGCTGCAGTTTAGCTGGGATGGGAATATGGTGTTGACCGGCTTGCTTTTTGTTTTCACAGTGGGGCTGCTTTCTGGGAGTTATCCTGCCTTTTATCTTTCTCGATTCAATCCAGTAAATACGTTGAAAGGGAAGTTGAGAGGTGCAGGGAATAAATCTTGGTTGCGCCGAGGCTTGGTGGTCTTCCAGTTTGGAACTTCCAGCCTGTTGATCGTTGGGGTGTTAGTGGTTTCTAAGCAAGTGAAATATGTGCAATCCCAGGACCTGGGTTACAAAAAGGACAATGTCATCGTTTTTGCGGGGGAAGAAAAACTCTTTGAAAAATTAGATTTCTTTTCCGAAGCACTCAACCAAGTGCCAGGAGTGGTTTCCAGCTCCGTGATTGAGGATCAGTTGACGGATATTTCCGGCTGGACCAAGGCCTATAAGCTTCCAGAAGAATTGTCTTACGAGGTGAAACCCAGTTTATACGAGGCAGTTGTAGGGTACGACTTTTTTCAAACCTTATCCATTGAAGTAAAAGCTGGTCGAACGTTTTCTCGTGAATTCAATAAAGAATCGGATAAGATCGTCTTGAACGAAAGAGCTGTAGCAGCACTTGGCCTAACTAATCCCATTGGTAAAGTGATTAGTTGGAAGGGAAATGACAAGGAAGTCATTGGGATATGTCACGATTTCCACGGACAGTCCCTTCACGAAGCCATTAAACCGATGGCCATTCTGTTCGATCCTGAAGAAACGAATACGGTCCTAGTCAGAATTCAAAGGGGAGCAGAAGAGGCTACTTTATCTGCTTTACAAGATTTATATCATAGATACTATCCTGGCTTGCCTTTTCCTTATACCTTCTTGGATGAAGAATATAAATCACTCTATCTGGCTGAGCAAAGAGTGGCTAATCTTTCTGGATATTTTGCGGGTATAGCCATTGTAATTTCTTGCTTAGGCTTATTTGGTCTAGTGGCCTTCTCTATCCAGCGGAAAGTAAAAGAAATTGGCGTTCGGAAAGTCCTTGGAGCCACTCAGCTCAATATATTCACTCTACTATCGAAAGACTTCTTGTGGACCATTAGTTGGGCTATTCTTATTGCCCTATCTATTGGGTATCTATTGGCGAGGAAGTGGTTGAATAATTTTGCTTACCACATTGAGCTTTCTTGGCAGCATTTTGCGCTGGCGGGACTGGTAGCGATGTTAATTGCCTTAGGAACCATTACCTGGCAAATATACAAGGCTGGCCTGCTACAACCCGTTGAATGTCTTCGTGATGAGTAGGAAATGCTAAAAGCACTGCAGACTAATTACGGGTAAATCATATCAAATTACGGGCTTTATTCCTACATTGCACTTAGGGAAACAATACCTTGCGCTCAATCCTATCCCTTTCATTTCTCTAAAGTGCTATGATTATTTATGTCTAAAGTTTTAAAAATAAGGAAGGCCCCGCGTAAGAGAAGGCGGAAAAAAAGAGATCGAAGAGCAGAAAGACGTATCGGTCAACCACGCCTACGGGTTAGGTTAAAAGATCCTTTCGGTAAGGTCTTGGTGTTGAAAAGAGCGTTGACGGGGATTATTGGTTTGGCGACCTATCCAGGACTAGCCATTGTTAATAAAATGAAAGTGGAGGGAGCAAATCATTTGCTGCGGCTCCCCAAAAGAAATGTGCTCTTCATTTCAAATCATCAAACCTACTATGCGGATGTCATCGCGCTGTATCATATTTTTTGTAGCGTAAAATGGAAGTTCAGGAATATTAATTTTCCGCTCTATTTGCTGGTTCCGAGAGTCAACTCCTACTACATCGCTGCAGAAGAAACCATGAAGGAGAGTGGCATCTTGCCCAAGCTTTTCTCCTATGCTGGGGCTGTTACGGTGAAGCGCTCCTGGCGCTATAAAGGAGAAGATGTTCGTAGAGGAGCGGATTTCAAAGCTCCGGAGAAAATTGAAAAAGCGTTGGGTTTTGGATGGGTTATTACTTTCCCTCAAGGAACTACAACTCCCGAAGCGCCAGTACAAAAAGGAGCTGCCAGTATCATCAAAGCTTTTAACCCACTAGTTGTTCCCGTAGAAATAGATGGATTCAGGAAAGCCTTCGGTAAGAAGGGACTCAAACTGCAGAAAAGAGGCGTCCGCTTATCGGTGAAATTTAAGGAACCGATGAGATTTGGCGAAGATGCCTCGATCGCCGAGATCCACGAGTTCCTGGAAAATCACATCTTAGGTGAAGACGATCAAGCAGAGCAAGCCTAGCCATCCATAGCCGTAGATCTAAGATTAGATTCGAGCTTGATAGGTATACAGCTCGAAATAACGGCCTTCTTTTGCGATCAACTCCTCGTGATTTCCTCGCTCTACGATATGGCCATTTTCAATCACCAAGATCTGTGAGGCTTGGCGGATAGTACTTAGGCGGTGAGCAATCACGAAAGTCGTACGCCCCTGCATCAACTCATTCAAACTTTTCTGGATTAGCGATTCACTTTCGGTATCCAAATTTGAAGTGGCTTCATCTAGGATGATGATCTTAGGATTGGCTAATATAGCCCTGGCAATGGCGATTCTTTGCCGCTGCCCGCCGGATAACTTCACCCCTCGCTCCCCAATGAGTGTATCTAAACCTTCCTCAAATCGATCTGTGAATTCATCCACATAAGCAGCTTCTACCGCCTTTTGCAAATCCTCTTCCGAGGCGTCAGGTCGGGGGAAAAGAATATTTTCTCGAATGGTACCTTCAAATAGAAAGTCGTCCTGTAATACGACGCCAAGGTTCCGTCGGAAGCTATCTAAACTCACCTTTGAGAGATCTGTTCCATCAACCGTAATCAAGCCGCTATCTGGTGTGAGGAAGGTCGCCGCTAAGCCGGCAATAGTCGATTTCCCCGATCCAGAGGAGCCAACTAGGGCAGTCACAGAGCCTTTAGGCGCATCGAAGCTGATATTGTGCACCACTTCTTTATCTTCTATATAGGAAAAGGAAACGTCTTCAAATTTGATATCTCCTTTGATGTCTTCCAACTCAATGGTGCGGACAGAGGTATCATCTTCTGGCTCCATATTCATGATTTCTTCCGTCCGATCAAGCCCAGCGAATGCCTCGGTCAATTGACTACCAATATTACTCATCTGGACAATTGGCGCGATCATGAAGCCTAGATAGAGTGTGAAAGACAAGAAATCACCAAAGGTCATATTGCCCTGCATGATTTGATAGCCGCCAATACCCATGATGCCCGTTGTGGCCATACCTAGTAGGAACGTGGCTGAACTAGTCATCAAGGCGGTGGCAGTGAGACTTTTCTTGACGTTCTGAAATAAGTTATCCACTCCTTTTTCGAAGGTTTTATTCTCTTGCTTTTCAGCGTTGAATCCCTTAATCACGCGAACCCCATTGAGTGTCTCCACCAGTCGCCCCGTTACTTGCGCATTAATCACTCCCCGTTCCCTGAAGATCGGTCGGATGTAGCCAAAGGCCCGCAAGGCGATATAAGCGAAAATGCTGACAGGAACGAGTACGTAGAGCGTCATCATCGGACTGATTCTAATCAATAGAATCAAAGAAACTACCGAAGTCAAGGTCCCTCCTACCAATTGTACCAAACCGGTACCCACGAGATTTCGTACGCCCTCCACATCTGTCATGATTCTGGAAACCAGCACCCCAGATTTAGTATTATCAAAATAGCTGATGGGCAAAGAGAGTACCTTTTGTTGGACTCTGGCACGTAGTTTTGATATTAGGTATTGCGCCTCGACACTCAATAGTTGAGTAAGCCAATAAGAGGTCAATGCTTGTACTAAGATAGAGCCTGCCACTATCATCAACAACAGCCTTAGCATGGGCATGTCGGCGTTTACGATTACATTATCGATCAAATATTTACTAGCTCCCGGAAGAACTAGTCCTGCCAAGCGGCTTATCACGATAAGTATCAATCCTAAGAGTACCAATCTGCGGCGAGGCCAAATAAATTCGCGGAAAGCTTGACCGACGGTCACTTTGTTTTTCTTTTGGGTAGACATCGTAGGTGTGAGATTTGTAGTTCCAATAGGCGTACAGGGAGAGAACATTGTGATTCCATTGAAAGTTCGCCGAGCCCAAGTCTTGCCGTGTGCTATGATAGTTTTTTGTTATGTTTACAGGCGTATTGGAATAAAAGAAACACTTCCGTAAAATGCCTGTATGATCCGGCAGGCTCTAAACAAAAATCATTAGATCAGAATCCCATAACAATGAAATTCCTACACCAGGTCGTTCTGCCTTGCACATTTGTCATTATTTCCATTTTCCTTCCGAGTCAACTCGCAGCAAGCAATACTAATTTAGATACCCTCTACGTCACGATCCCAGATTTAGAAGGAGCAATCGGGGATACCATTACCTTGGATTTCCAGGTCCGAAATTTCAAAGAAGTAGTTGGTTTACAGTTTGATTTTCGCTTTGATACCTCGATGATGTCCTTTGTTGGGCTGGATCTTGGTGACTTGGAAGTGATTGGTTGGGGTAGCTTTGGTTTTCAGAATATTGAGCAAGGCTCCGTGCGGTTTTCCTGGGCAGATTTCACTAATAACTCCTTTACGATGGAAGACAATAGCTACCTGTTTTCTATCAAAATGAAAGTTCAACAACCTATCTATACCTTGGAGGGGATGGTGTCTATTTCTGAAGAGGTGATAACAGCCGAGTACATCAGCAGTAGCCTGGAACAAGGTCACGTCAAATTAATTGTGGATGAACTGTCCACTTCATCAGAATTACGGAAACTCCTTGAGTATATCAACGTCGCTCCCAACCCTACCAGCGGGGAAACCCTGTTGAGATTGTCCTTGACTCAACGTTCTCCAGTCACCCTTTCTGTATATAATGACTTGGGGCAAAGATTGTCCACGCAGCGTATGAACCTGGCAGCCGGACAGCACGCCCTTCCCTTGAGTTTCGCTCATGCGGGCCGGTATTGGTGCCGAATACAACTCCCAGAAGGTAGTCGAACAACAGCCATCCTAGTGAAGCGCTAAGGTGGGCAAAACGATTCACCGAAAGATATCCTACGTTCACCTTTATTTTTTGGTGTTCACCTGAAGTGGAATAGCTACTACCCTCATTTGCTGTATCTTGTTGGTATCAATCCACTAGAATTATCCACCAAATGAGTGAGCTGAACTGGATCAAGAAGATGGACAAAGCAGACTGGGCTTTGCTGGGCATTTACTTCTCTATTGCCTTCATGATCACCTTCTTTGCCGAATGGTCCGAGGAAGATATTCCTTTATTTAGTGTGCAAGTTTTACCACTGTTGCAGCACATGGTCGTTAGTTATATCATTAACATTCTAGCAGTAGTCGTGATCGTATTTTGGGTGTTTAATTCCTTTTTTCACGATGGGAGATACTTTGAGACCTTTTTCTTTATTCTCGTCATACTCATCATCCAGTTTGGCTTTCAAGTCCTTTTGCTGCCCAGCTTTACTTATCAATTGACGGGAGACTGGCTGGGCGACATTCTCTGGGGAATGATTGATAACTTCACAGATATGGCTCCGGTGGGCTTGTTCTTAATGGCCAAACAATACTACTCTTCTCAGACTCGCTTCGTGGAGTTAGAACGCAACCAGAAAGATCACGAGTTGAAGCTGCTGAAGGCTCAGGTAGATCCTCATTTTCTATTCAACAACCTTAACATACTCGATATTTTAATCCAAACGGATCCAATAAAGGCCAGTGAGTTCACCAAACGGTTGTCTTCCCTATATCGCTATATGATCCGGCATAAGAATGAAGAGTTGGTTTCATTAGAAGAAGAATGGAGGTTCTCGGCCGATTATATTTATCTATTAGAACAGCGATTCGAGGGCTTGTTTTTGTTTGATATTGACCTGGAGAATCCCGCTTTACCTTTTTTCTTCATCCCCCCTGCCTCCATCCAAACACTGCTAGAGAATGTTGTAAAACATAACACTGCATTACCGAACGCTCCTATCCAGGTGTCCATCTATATGGAAAAGGATCTGTTTTGCATCGCCAATACGGTCAAGCTCAAGCATGACCCGAAGGACAGCATGGGAACTGGCTTAGATGGCCTGAAAAAACGGGTGAAATTGCTCACGGATCGAAATCTTCTAGTAGAACCAGGCCCTGACCGTTTCATCGTCAAAATTCCTCTTTTGCGAAAAGCAGCTTAAGCCATGAATGCAGCACTCCACTTTTTTCCAACCACCACTAAAGACAAAGTAATGAACATCTTATTGCTCGAAGATGAAAAATTAGCCGCGCATCAGTTAATGGGTTTATTGAAAGGCTACTTCAATGAAGAGGTTCATATTCATTGGGTACAAAGTGTGCAGGAAGGCTTGGCTTATTTGCAAGGACATCCCGATCCGGATCTCATCATTTCAGATATAGAACTCCTCGACGGTAAAGTCTTTCAATTGTATCAAAAATACGATGTTCAAACTCCGATTATTTTCGTGACAGCCTATGATCAGTATTTACTAGATGCTTTTCAAACCAATGGCATCGCCTATCTCCTTAAGCCCTATGCACCAGAACAATTGCAGCAAGCGCTGGATAAATACCTAAAGCTTTTCAACAAGGATGCCCCAAATGTGATTTCGGATAAGGTGATTAGTCAATTGACTCGTGCCTTGGGAAATTCAGATAAAAATTACAAGCGGCGATTTGTGGTCAAGAAGAACAATGGAATCTATTTTGTCCATACCAGTGAGATCAAGTACTTCAAGGCGGATGATGACTTAGTTTTTGCCTTTGATCAGAAGGGGAATCGACATATAATCTCATATCGGATGTCGCAGTTGGAAGAGGTCCTAGATGAAAAAGAGTTCTTTCGGATTAATCGTGGAGAAATTGTCAACGTGAACTATATCCAGAAGATGGAGGGATACTTTGGAAATCGACTGGCTATTCAAATACAGGGTGAAGAGGAGAAGCTGAAGACCAGTGGCCCCAAAACTGCAGCCTTCCGGAAGTGGATGGAGAGACTTTAGGATATCCTCAATTGATGTATTAGCCTCAATGAAGTTGATTTCGCACACCTTTTGGCCAATATTCTGGTAGACGATGCCTCAGAATGGTCCTATCTTGCATATACAACTAGAGCCTATGAAGATTGAACATTTAGCGATTTGGGTTAAGGACCTGGAGGCTATGAAATCCTTTTATGAGCAGTATTTTGCTGCTAGTGCAGGGGAAAAGTATCGAAACGATAAAAAGAACTTTGAGTCTTATTTTTTGAGTTTCGATGAAGGGTCCCGGCTGGAGCTCATGCAAATGCCTACTATTCCCAGCAATGTCCAGGACCCCTATTTACAATATACGGGCATCATCCATTTTGCCATCTCAGTGGGTAGCAAGGAGCGGGTTGACCAACTTACGGAACAGCTACGTACAGCCGGCTATGAAGTAGTAGGAGAAGTTCGTTGGACCGGAGATGGCTACTATGAAAGTGTGGTATTGGATCCAGAAAAGAATCGGATTGAAATCACGATCTAACTAGGATCCATCCCCTTCAATGTTTTGAGCTGACGCTTAAGTGATCCATATTCTTCTTCTGTGATGAGCTCATTCATCAGGAGCCAGCGATAATTTTCCACTTGTCTTTCAAAGGATAGGTCTTTGTCTAGGAACATGTACTGTCCCCTGAGGTAGGTACGAGATTGTTCAATGATTCTCTCCATGAAATCTCGGCCCTTTTCAGCGTTCCAGCGATTGACGTGAATGATGATCGGTTCGTGGCGTGTTTTAATTTCAAGGTATCGATCGCCCAAGGCTCTATTGGCGATGATGAGGAAAACCAGATACAGCAATATAAAGACTGTTGCCAGAAGTGGATCTTGAGTGATCAACCGGTAAAAAAACACAAAAGCAAGTAGGTAAGTGATCCCGACCATCATACAGCCCCGTTCTGTGTAATTGATTTGCCGCCTTTCGATCCGATGATTAATCTCAGCTAAAGGGACGATCTTCTCTATACGTCCCAGGACTAGGTGTTGTACTTTTATGGTCACTTCAGTGGAGTGCAGTTCGACAGTTCTCCTGCCAAAAAGATTTCTTTGTTCAAACTTTTCAAACATTAGTTTTCATTCTTTTGCGCGTAGATAAATGAGTGTGTCAAAGGCCTTTTTCTCTTCGCAAGCATAGCTCGGATTATTGATTTTTACTACTCCAATTGGGGCTTGCTTACTGCCAAAAAGTTGCTTGGTGCTTGCCAGGGACAAGCCTGTGTTATCAAGGAACTCCTGGAAGCGTAGTTCATAGCCTGCCGCATCTCGCTTGAATCCTTTGTAATTAATACGAGCAGTGAGTAATCGATCTGCGAAAGGAGAGTCGGGAGCATAGGCTAGATAGTGAGAGAGCCTTCTATGGTTATTGTCAGTGAGTTTTTCGACATGCGTTGCGCCCATGGCGAGATAGGCTTGTTTGAAGGGCTGCTCTTGCTCAATCAGCAGCAGATTGTGATACATGAAACTATCTCTTTTAATCTGGAAGGCCATGTCGAACATTTCATCTGGATTTACCGGAATATAATTTTTGAGATTCTGCATGAGTATATCCAAATGAATAAAGCGGGTACCCAGACTCTTCTTTAACTTTTTACGCTTTTTGCGGAAATGGTCATAGACCTTCAAGAAGGATTCCTGAGTGCTAGCGGTGGCTCGATCTTCCTCAAAGGTGTTCAAGAAAGCTTCAAAGTCATTTTGTGCTTTGGCGGCCGTAAAATGTTTTGCTAGCTGACTGATGATCTCCTTGGGGCGTGCTAAGCCTCCAACTTCCAAATCAAGGCCAATGACTTGTATGGGCGATTGTGTTTTTTGATTAAGTAATCTAATTCTTTTAAAAAGTGCTTGATTATAGGAGGCATAGGGGGCCCCTTGAAAGGCTTTTACTAGAAGATTTTCTTCTCCTGATTCTAGGTACTGCTGGATGAAAAAGGAGACACTAGGAGGGTATTCGATCAGCACCAGATCCAGTTCCGCCATCTCATGATAACTCCGAATCAGGGCGAAATGGATATCGGTATTGATGGGTACAAAATGCCGTTCTCCGACCATGACAATCCGATACTCCTGTGGATTAGCCGATAAGGGAATCGTCTCCTCATAAAAATAATGCTTGACTTGGGCAGTGAAATAATCCTGACAGGGATGTTGAGCGAAACATACATGCCCTACCCAAAGGAGGTACGCACCGAGGAAGTATTTCATTGGTAAGATTTTACGGAACGCGTGTCGGAGTAAGTTGGTCAGTCCCTCGAGTCCTATCGGACAAGAGGGCAAAGGAAAGTTAGATAAAAATGAATTACCAGTCAAGTAAGGCAGTAAGCATTGCCGCAACGCAAAGCCTTATGGCTTGCCACTTCTATTTTTTTGTACAAGCCATTTAATTAGTCGGTAGCCTGCATATAGCAATAGCATCAGGGCCAAGAGTGCCCAGTATTCTTTTGATTCTCTTGTCATGAAAAGGGGTTATCGGTTCTTTCCAAGATAACAGCATTCTCTTTACTCATGCTCACTGGTCCAAAAATAATCGGCTTGAACATTGGGCATCTCGGGGTATTCCAAGCCTTCATCACGGTATTGCAGCTGCAGTGCTTTCAATTGCTCCTTCAAAGTTTGGGTGATAGATTCATAGTTGTGCAGACCATAGACATTGGACATCTCGGCTGGGTCCTTGACTAGGTCAAACAATTCCCACTCCGGTGACGTAGGTGCTTCGTCGGTTTGTCCCAGGATTCGGCGAATGATCACTGCAGGCTATCAAACCCAGAAGAACGATAAACATTGACCAAGACTTCATACGTTTAGCATTTTGGATAAGCAAGTGGCTATTCAAAGCTACTAAAACCTGGGGGCGATGTCTTCCTGTACTGTTTGGGTAGATTCCTAGGCTATTTTTTCAGCTTTTTAGAAGGTATATATAAAAGGAGAAATTTGCTGCTGTTCCAACATCTCATCCAACTTTTGGAGACCGGCTAGCCAAAGGCTATTTCGCATTCGTTTTTTGAAGAAACCGAAATGCCCAATTGTTCTTTCTCCCACCTCCTTGGGTGTCGTTCTGGTAAATTCAAGCCGGTACATGCTGTCAGTGTTTAGCCAAAAGGTTGGGGTAGATCTCTTGTTTGAGATGGGATCATCGCTAGCCCAAAACACATGTACAGGAAAGGGTAATTGCTTAAATTTGCCAGTAGGGACTGACTTACCATAAAATTTAGGGTCGAAAAAATAATTTCGTTTGCTACACCAGGCTCGCCATTGTTTCAATACATTTTTCGGTAAGTTCTCCATGATGCCGAAGGATTTTGCCTTGAGGTATCCGGCAAAAAAGAAACTCAAGGGGGCAAAGATATAGAAGAAGAAGTGAGATTGAAGGCGGTACCACCAGGGCATAAAAGGAGCATATCCCACGGAAACGGCTACACCTACCATACCCGAGATGCCTTCCAACTTGGGCATAAAACCGACCTGCTGCCCACCAGCACTATGTCCAAATAGGAAATAGGGGAGATCCGGGAAACGTATTTTCAAATAGTTATAAATAGCGGGCATATCCTTGGTGCCATAATCCAGGAAGGTGTACTCACAAGTCGCTAAATCTTCCGGCGCAGAATCTCCGCTACCTCGGTAATCCCAGAGGGCACAGATATAACCATGTTCTGCCAGATATTCTAGAAAGGGGATGTAAAACTCCTTTTTTGCTGCGGTCCCACAGTTGAACTGAACCACGGCTTTTGGCGATTTAGGGATGATCAATTTTCCGCTTAAGCGAACGCCATCCTCACAAAAGACTTCAAAGGGTTCTTGATAGATCATAGTACTGTATTTTGGGTGTTTAAGAATGAAAGTTATACTAAACGTTTAGTATGTATAGGCGCAAAAAAATATAAAACTTCAACTCCTGCCTATTTCTCCAATATGGAAAGAGCACTTCTCTTCAAGGCTTTCTTCAAAGGTTTGTAGTCCTTATACAGCTGCATGAGAATGATAGAACCTTCAATATCTGCAATCATGCGCTCTGCCATTTCTTCAATTTCGCTTCCACTATACTTGTCCTTTAGCATATTTTGTAAAGCCTTTTCCCATAGACTAAAGTAGTGTTTGATCTCTTTGGTAAAAGTATCCTCTACATGTGCCGTTTCAAGAATGGTATTGGCAAAAAAGCAGCCACCGTCTCCTTGGGTAAAGGCCTGGAATATGACTTCCCCCATTTTGACGATCTTCTCTTCATTACTAGGGCCTTCTTCATAGGCGATACTGAATACCCGTTTCTCAAACCAATTTATGGTCGCCTGTAGGGATTTACGCATCACTTCTTCCTTATCATTGAAGTGATGATAGAAAGCTCCTTTGGTCAAGCCTGCCTCCTTGGCAAGATCACTCATACTCGTCCGATAGTAGCCTTTCCGACGAAAGACTTTTATGCTATTCTTAATGATCTCTTCCCGCGTAGTTTTTTGAATGGGCATGTTTTACTAAACGTTTGGTATGCAAAACTATCTAAAAATGTGTGGATTAGCAAGTAGGAATACTAATTTCTATGTTTTATTCTTGTTTACTTAATGTTGAAAACGGTGAGGGGGAAGGCGTTTTGAATCGAATAACCCCACTGTTCTAAGTGAGCTAGAATGGCTTTCGCATGCCCCGCCCCATAGAGAATTCCTGTTAAAGAGGTAGTGTCCTTTTGCTCTTTAATATGTCTATTAATGGTCTTGAATAATTTTCGTTCTCGAAATTCTGAAATAAAGAAGTCCGCACTGTCAATTGGGTACATGGCATATCGGTAGGAATACCTTTCTTCTTGTGAGTTGGCTAAAACGCTGGCCATCATTCTTCTACTCAAGTGTCGCTTATTGCGATGATATAGGAGTGGGTACATATAACGCACAGATAGTCTTTCCCATCTGTTTACTTTCTGCCAGGCATTACTCGCTTCTTCTTCATTGAGGTCGCCATGGATTAGTTTGAGGGGGAGCTCTTTCAGCCTCATTTGATTTCTTTGTTCAACTAATTCTAGTTTCTTGGCCACCCGCCTAGTGATACGACCAAATGACCTGAGCTTGTTGAGTTTCACACCTTCAAAGATGAGATGTTGGCAATCTCTGAGAGAATAGGAAGCTGATTCGTAGAAGGCTGCTTCACCAATATGAATCATGGGTATGAGCCTAAATTGTAAAAGATTTTGCTCATCACTACTGACTAGGTCAAAGCCATTTACATTTAGCTTGGAAGGAGAGGCGTTGATAACTTTCATATATAGAATATCGATCCCTCCCCTTTCTCATGCCTCTTTTTTCGACTGGACCACTGCCTTGATTGACCAAGTTCAGCCAGGCTGCTGCGTCAATTCTACCTTCCTACCATCCGGATCTTGCACGATCGCTTGATAGCCCCACTCTGCCTGATGAGGTAACTTTAGGACTACATCTGCTGGCAATGCTGTGATCAAATCATCCAGCCGATTTACCTCAAACCCCAGTCTTGTACTACTATCAACGCGTGCTTGTTGGTTGGATAAAGGATAAATCTCAAATACGAATGTCCCCATTTCAGCGGCATAGTGTACGGGACCTCTGCCGTGTTGATGTTTTTGGAATTGGATACCTATCGATTGATAGAATTGGCGTGTTGTTTCGAGTTGATTTGTCTTAATCACCAAGAGATTACATCGTATCATCGACTAAAGTTACAGACTAATAACTATCCCATCTTGCTCTCCTCCCTCTAAGATCGATATGGACCGTTCTAGACCAAGGATACCGCCCAATCCCACCTTGGTTTTTGATAATATGCTTTTCGCAAAGATCGAGCACAATGTCCTTATCTTCCTTGGTGTATTTTCCATCTTGGTTAATGTCCTTAATCACCAGGTCAATAGCATCTCCGTAAAGGTGTCTACTTTTTCCAGCTCCGCCCACTTCCTCATTGTATCTAGGATGTCGATGCCCGTACCTTACCCAAAAGGCATCCCTGTCATACCCTTTTCCCTCCAACAGGTTCTGTAAGTCCAGTAAACGATGTAGAATGCGTTTGTCGATTCCCCAATACAAAGTATCTCGACTGAATAGAAAGGTACTTTGATAATACTCATCTCGTGGCATCAGATCCCTGACGCGCACCTGACCCACAATTCTGCGATAGACGTCTTTTTTGCTCAAGATATAATAGGTAGTGTTCCTTTTGATAGACCCGAAGCTGGATTGATTAAGGTAAGTGTTCTTAAGATAGGGAGCTGGAAGTTGGCTTCCCTTAATCTTTGGCCACTCCTTTAATTGCTCATCCAACTGCTTTTGGGTTGCTACATATGTATTGGTATGGAAAAGGTCGTAAACTACTCGGTCGACGTAGTCCCGCGGAAGCCAATGTAAGTAAGCTAAGGGGATTAGAAACAATAGCCAGCGGCTTCGTTTTAGGAGGCGTTTTAAAGCTTGGGGCATATGAGCAAGGGTTGATAATAAGGATAGTTTTATCTCCGACCTTCACTGCCAATGAGACTCCCCACTGCTTGCCTATACTCCTCTTCTGTGGCAGACGCATTGGTATCTATGGCAAATTTCCAGGAGCCTAGTTCTTGTTGTAAGACTATGGAGAATTTGCCGTAGCGATGATCAACAACTTGACCTGGAGATGAAACGCTCAACTCATATAACCCATTGTCTAAAATCTGTCCCTTTCCTTCTTGCCGAGAGGTAAGCTTAAAGTTAATTTGTAGGTCTACATTGCGCTCCAATGCCCGAGCAAAAGTGGCGACAAAGAAAGAGTCTATGCTATTACGTCCCTGGAAGGAAGTAGGTAGCGCCCCATTGTACACATTGATGAGTAGTGCATCCGCGGTGTAGGTGTTAGCTACTACAGCAGCATCCAAAGCTTCATATCCCTGGCAGAATTGCTGATACGGAATATCGGGATTCTCTGCCCCGGTCAAGCTCGCCGTCTCGTTTGCCCGATGATCGGCTATGTCGCCTTCATTATGGCATCCGATAGCTAATACCAATACAGCAAAGGTCAGCATTAATTTTCCCATGGCTTCTACACGCTTTATTGAACACTCGCTCTTGATTCCACCCCAAAGTATTGTTGAAGATAGCCTTGTCTTGCGACATTATCGAGTACTTTCTTCTTGCTTCGTTTACCATTTTTAGTAATGATCAGAAAGTCGTTGTATAAGGTCACACGGCCATTCCGACTTGGCAAGGTGCAGATTAGGTTTTGTACAAAATAGGAATCCGGATGGCTTTCCTTCCACCGCAGTTGAGGGATAAAGGCTGCTATGGATTCTGGCACAGGGCGGATTTTGTACCTGGGGCTAAATCGCTGTCCATCTCTAGACTCTGATAGGAGCAATTGGTCTCCCACGCTTTGCACTTGGAAGAATTTGAACCAATCCTTTTGAATACCCTCGTCATAGAGCTTTATGGGCTCGATGAAAAGATTTCCATATCCTACATCTAATAACCAGGTTTCTTCTAATTCCACCAATATGGCCATATGATCAAAGGGAGGCCCGAATTGGCCATTCCCTTGAGAAATTTGGCAAGAAACCAGTTGAGCGGGAAATCCTAATGCGGTGAGAAGATGATAAAAGGAGGTGTTGAGTTCGTAGCAAAAGCCGCCCCGTTTTCGCTCTATTACTTTATCCATTAATGCATCCCGATCAATGTTTAAAGGAATATTCCAGTGGATGTCTAGATCTTCAAAAGGTATGCTAAGTACGTGCTGGCGATGTAGGGCAAAGAGTGTTTCGCGATCTACAGTAGGGTTTTCAAGGAAATTGATCCTTGACAGATAGGCGTCGAGGTTCATGGTGTTACAAATACTTTCGGGTGATGTTAATTTTCCGAAGCCAGCTGTTTAACATCATACCCCTCTCAGCACAAGACCGAAGACGATCTAGAATTTGAGCTCAGAGAAAGCTTGATTGTCAAAAAGAACTGGTTTCAACTAATTAACGCATAACAGGGAGGATAGATCAATGCACTCCTTCCAAATCGACAAGAATTGTATTTCTAGACCATGAATTCTGTCAGGTAAATTCAATCATTCACTACAACTTACGGAAGATCACGATGGCATTGTGACCGCCAAATCCAAAGGTATTGCTCATAGCAACATTAACTGTTTTTTCGATGGCTTCCCCCGTCACAATGTGTATTCCTTTAGGTATGGCCGGGTCCAACTCAACAACATTGATTGTTGGAGGAATCTTGCCCTCCTGTATAGTCTTGATGCTAAGGAGGGCTTCTGCCGCGCCAGCCGCACCTAAAAGATGGCCCGTCATCGATTTGGTGGCACTGATGCTCAAATTTTCTGTTTTTTGGCCGAATACTTTTGTAATGGCTTTCACCTCACTTAGATCTCCGACTGGGGTGGAAGTGGCATGTGCATTCAAGTAGTCGACCTCTTCGATATTTAAGCGAGCCTCTTGGAGGGCGAGTTCCATAGCTTTGGCGGCTCCGAGTCCTTCTGGGTGGGTGGCGGTCATGTGATAGGCATCTGCAGTCATACTGGCCCCGATAACTTCGGCATAGATGTGGGCTCCTCGTTTTTTAGCATGCTCATATTCTTCGAGTAAAAGGGCGCCGGCCCCTTCGCCCATGACGAAGCCATCTCTTTGGGTATCAAAAGGGCGGGAGGCGGAGGCAGGATCTTCATTGCGTTTGGACATGGCTTTCATAGCCGTGAATCCCCCGATCGAAGCCTCCGTAATCGGGGCTTCAGAACCTCCGGTGAGAATGGCTTTAGCCTTGCCCCATTTGATGTAGTTGAAAGCATCCATGATGGCTGAATTGGAGGTAGCACAGGCAGATACCGTGGTGTAATTGATTCCTCGCAAACCAAATTTAATGGAGATCATTCCAGAAGCCATATTGGTGATTAAGCGAGGGATAAAGAAGGGATTAAATCTGGGGCGCTCCGGCTGTCCTGCATATTCCTTCACCTCCTCCTCAAAGGTCTCCATGCCGCCTTGCCCAGATCCCCATATCACGCCCACATCAAATGGAGAGACCCTTTCCATGTCCAGTCCGCTATCCGCCATCGCCTGGGCAGCAGCGTACAAGGCAAAACGCGTAAAGAGATCACTCCGTTTAATTTCCTTACGATCTAAATGGAGACTCGGATCAAAACCCTTGACTTCGCAAGCGAATTGGGCTTTGAAGGCATCAGGGGTGAATCGGGTGATGGTACTGGCTCCGCTTTTCCCTGCTAAGGCGTTGTCCCAAAACTCCTGAACGGTATTGCCGAGAGGGGTAATAGCGCCTAGTCCGGTGATAACTACTCTTGTTGGATTATTCATAATCTATTATTTACTTACTAATAAGTAAGTTTAAGTGGCAAAAAAAACACTTACAAAGACATTAGTATCGAATTTCTGACATTGGCCAGGACATCATCTTTGGTGATCGGTAACAGAATCAAAGATGAAAGCATGGAGGTGATAATGAGGTCCGCCTTTTCAATCGCGGATTCCTTAAAGCCAAAGGCTCCACTGGTTTTGCCCTTTTCAAGTGCTCCTTCTAACCATGACCGAATCTCTGCACTTGCCTTGGCCAATACCGCTTGCATAGCTGGAGGCAATGTTTCGTACGAATGCCCGAGTGCTCCCATAAAACATCGTAGCCGCTGTGCCTGGTTGGCTTCATAGATGCCAATGAAAGCCTTGATCTGATCCAAAGGAGCGAGCTGATCCCATTTTTTAGAATCTCGAGCGAAATGTATCCGCGTCCTTTCAATGATGGCAATACCCAGATCGGCCTTACTGGGGAAGTGATAATGTACCGCGGCGTTTTTAATCTGCAAGGGAACAGAGATGTCCTTATAGCTAAAGGCATTGTACCCGCGCTGTCGGATTAGCTTTTCCGCTAGGTTCAATATCTCAGTACGTGTATCACTCATCGGGTGCAAATATACTTACTAGTAGGTAAGTAAGCAAATGACCTTTAGTTGATGCAGTACAGTATGTCAGTGAGCACCTCTACTTACTGGGGAATAACATTGGCTTTGAGTCGATCAATAAAGCTGGTGGAGATATAGTAAATATTGAGTTCGCCGTTGTCAGCAGTTTTGAATTTGCGCTGTAATTCGCTAAATACCTGCAACGGTTTAGCTACATAGGGAACTTGCAAACGGCTACTGGCGAAAATAAAGAACTGGCCATCTGGGGTCACGTAGGGGCAAATTTCTAGGTCTTTGCTATTGATAGGTTCACCAAGATTTTGCCTGACGGTCCATTCTCCATTCACTTTGAAGCTAATGAAAAGGTCCCCCTGGCCGAAGCTGTCCTCTCCATATCCTCTAAAAATGATATAATCTTCATCCGGCGAAACAAAGGGATCACCAATATTACCTTGGGTGTGTAGGATGTCAGAAAGGGTATCTATCTGAAAGCTATTCCCTTCCGGACTCGCTTTGAATAGTTTGCCATTACTCCAAATATTAAAATAAATAGCTCCACTACGCGTAAGAGAGCTATAGTATACATCTTGATCTGCCAAGGGGATTAGCGTCGGATCACTCCAAGAGTCCCCTTCTCTTTCCACCCACCAGATATTGCTTTTTGTTTTATTTTCATATGCATTAGTAGGCCGTCTAGAGCTGAAGTATAAACGCCTACCATCCGGAGAGAAAATAGGATCGTACTCGGAATGAGTTCCTGAGAATGGAGCAACGGCTGGAGAAGTCCAAGTCCCATCCTCTTGCATTTCTGTGAAGGTGATAATGCCGTGATTGGGGATATCACTGGTATAGAAGAAGGTCTTTCCATCAGGTGTAAAAGTGCCATTGAACTCTACCATCGGGGAGGCTAGCAGATCGGGGGCGAGCAGCTGAGGTGTTTCCGTAGCTTGCATACCTAAGAAGGGACCATAGGCAGTAACAGCCGCTTTTTCAGCATTGTCGGTACAACCCATACTTAGGGCTATCAGCATGAATAGGGCGAGATGTTGTCGAGTCAGGTGGTTCATGATTTCGGGAATTTGCTATAAAAGTAGGGCAATAAAATGTAACCCTATATAGGTGAGAGTAGGGGGATTGCCCGCTAGATTGCATCCCTATAGATGAACGCCTGTAACATTATTTCGCACGGCCCCGTCAAAGACGGGAATGTCACAATAAACCCGACTGACTATGTTTAAGAATCACCTAAAGATCGCCCTACGACATTTATTGAAGTATAAAGGGTTCAGTTTTATCAATATAGCCGGCTTAGCTATTGGCTTGACTTGCTTCCTTTTGATCTCACTTTTTATTGCCCACGAATTAAGTTACGATCGTTGGAATCCGCAAGCGGAACGTATCGTTCGCCCATATAGTGATATTAAGTTTGGAGGAAGTGAATTACATATGGCAGTCTCGGCTGCCGTACTCGGTCCTGATGTAGCCAAAGAAATGCCAGAGGTGCAAACCTTCTGTCGTCTACGCCAGTATGGGACCTATTTGGTGAAGCGGGACGGAGATATGCAACAGAATTTTGAGGAGCGAGAGCTGCTTACTGTCGATTCAAGTTTTTTTGAGGTATTTCCATTACCCATCCTCGCCGGTAATCCCAAAACTTGCCTAGAGGAACCCAATACCATCGCTATCTCGAAAACCAAGGCTGAAAAGTACTTTGGAACCATCCAAATGGCGATGGGAGAGACCTTAGTATTGGACAATCGGCAAAAATGTAAAGTCACTGCCGTCTACGAAGACCTTCCTTCCAATAACCACTTTGACGCCCATTTCCTCATTTCCATGAATGGGAATCGTGAAGTGGAACAAGCCTCTCCACTTTGGGCGACCAGCAATAATTTTCACACCTATTTCTTGCTACGACCCGGCACCGATGTAGAAGCCTTCAAGACCAAATTCAATGCTTTTTCCGAGCAAAAGATCGCAGAGACGGCCAAGATGATGATGAACCTTTCCCTAGAAGAGTTCGAAGCCACTGGCCAATATGCACGCTATACCTTACAGGACCTTACCGATATTCACCTCTATTCCGACCTGGATATCGAGCTTTCCGCCAACAGCAATATTCAATACATCTGGGTTTTTGGAGCTATTGCTCTCTTCGTGCTCTTCATCGCCTGCATCAACTTCATGAACCTGACCACCGCCCGCTCTGCTCAGCGCGCTAAGGAAATTGGTGTAAGAAAAGTATTAGGAGGCCTACGATCCAATCTAGTCAGTCAATTCCTCAGTGAAACAGTCTTCTTAACTATCGTGGCCGTAGTATTGGCCGTGGGCCTAGCTGCCCTCGTCCTACCCTGGTTCAATGAACTTTCCACCAGAGACTTGAGCATGCCTTGGGGCAGCGGTGGCTTTTGGTTAGCGCTAGCCCTAGGTACAGGTCTGGTCGGCTTGGTTGCCGGTAGTTATCCCGCCTTCTTTCTCTCCGCCTTTAACACCATTAAGATCTTGAAAGGCCAGACGGTAGGTAAAAATAGAGGCGGTGGTTTGCGTAGTGCTTTGGTGGTATTCCAGTTTACCACATCTATCGTACTGATTGTCGGTACCATGCTCGTCTACAAGCAACTCAACTATATCCAGGACAAAAAACTAGGCTTCCAAAAGGATCAGGTAATCATAGTGGATAATGCCTATGCCCTAGGAGACAAAGTGGAGGTATATCGAGAAGAAATCAAGAAACAACCTGGTATTAAATCCGTAACGGTTAGCTCTTACCTCCCTGTCCCCTCCTCTCGCAGCAACAATACCTTTGTCACCAGCCGTGAATTCCGCCAAGACAACGCCATCAATATGGGTCAATGGCGCGTCGATTTCGACTACCTGGAAACCCTCGGTTTGGAAATGGCTGACGGCCGCTACTTCGACCGCAGTTTCTCCACCGATAGCTCCGGCATCATCCTCAACGAAACGGCTGCTGCCATTCTCGGCTGGGACAACCCCATCGGTCAACGCCTCTATCAACCCTCCGACAATGTCACCGGCCAACCCAATCCCGAAGACTTCGATGAGTACACCATTATTGGCGTCGTCAAAGACTTCCACTGGGAGAGTCTCCGCGAAAACATCGGCCCACTGAGTCTGTTGATCGGTCGCTCCACCGCTCACGTCTCCTGCAAGTTCTCCGCCGCCGAGAGCGCCAGCGTAGTGCAATCCCTCGAAGCCCAATGGAAGAAGCTCTCCCCCGAGCAACCCTTCTCCTACCGCTTCATGGACAACTCCTTCTCCAGCATGTACGAAGCCGAGCAACAAATCGGTAGCATCGCCCTAACCTTCGCCTTACTAGCCATTTTCATCTCCTGCCTCGGCCTCTTTGGCCTCGCCAGCTTCACCGCCGAGCAACGCACCAAGGAGATCGGCATCCGCAAAGTCCTCGGCGCCAACACCCCGCAGATCGTCCAACTCCTCTCCAAGGACTTCCTGCGCTTGGTGCTCATTGCCCTGGTTATCGCCACGCCCATTGCCTGGTACAGTATGCAGCAATGGCTCCAGGACTTCGCCTACCGCATTGAGATCAATTGGTGGGTGTTTGTATTGGCTGGGGTTGCTGCAGTT
>ENA-UENT01000165-UENT01000165.1-marine-metagenome-genome-assembly--contig:-NODE-165-length-49372-cov-3.768479_pt1 | contig 49372 bp, 42 predicted proteins | sample MGYA00237879_ERZ529330 | MGnify/ENA primary metagenome ERZ529330 (study PRJEB26372, sample SAMN05368345) | marine metagenome | biome: cultured habitat; feature: ocean water; material: water; isolation... | reverse complement strand
GTGACGGTATCTGGCCAGCGCCATTTATTACCTGCTCCTTTCTTCGTATTGGCAACACAAAACCCAATCGAACAGGAAGGAACTTATCCGTTGCCAGAAGCGCAGTTGGACCGTTTTATGTTCAATATTCCGTTGGACTATCCCACTTACGAAGAGGAGATTGCAGTAGTTAAAAGTACCACGGCTATTCAAAACCATGATCTCAAGCACGTACTAACTAGCGAGCAGATCATGTTCTTCCAGCAATTGGTGCGCAAGATTCCAATTGCCGATAACGTATTGGAATATGCTGTTTCTCTGGTTACTCAGACTCGCCCAGGTACGGATAGAGCGACTAAGCATGTCAATGAATACATTTCCTGGGGTGCAGGACCAAGGGCTTCACAGTATCTAGTGTTGGGTGCAAAATGTCACGCTGCCATCCGTGGAAAATACTCTCCAGATATAGAAGATGTCCAAGCTATTGCCAATTATGTCCTTAGACACCGCATTGTTCGCAATTACAAAGCAGAAGCGGAGGGCATTTCAGAAGAGAATGTGATCGAAAGCCTGTTTTAAAGGCATATACATAGCTAGAAGAGCCGGCAGTAGGCTCTGAAGAAACGCGAAGGATGAGACAGATTGTAAGGGGATTATTGTAACTTCCCACTCTATCTGCCTCATCCTTTTCTATTTCTGCGGCTTAACGTATTGACTTAAGGGGAGGAGCGTAGTTTGTTTTTAACAAATCTATACAGCTTACACGATGTCTTCGACTACCACCTTTCGGACCCGACTCCTCAGTGTTCTTTTTTGGTCTATTATCGCGGCAGCTTTCATCGGTCCAGGAACAGTCACAACAGCTTCCAAAGCTGGAGCAAGTTTTGGAATGGGCTTGCTTTGGGCCTTGCTGTTTTCCACTATTGCTACCATCTTTCTCCAAGAAGCGGCAGCCCGAATCACTATTGCTTCAGGTAAAAATTTAGGAGAGATTTTGGCAGCCAAATATGGAAGTGGGGGAAAGACACGTCTGAAATGGATTCTGTTTTTTGCCGTGGCTTTCGGCTGTGCGGCTTACCAGGCGGGTAATATGCTAGGGGCTCTGGGAGGAATCGGACTTTTTGCATCCGTTTCCCTAAATCTTATGACGGTAGTGCTCGCCTTGATCTGTGGTGTTTTCCTATGGTCTGGTAATTACAAACGGATAGCCAACTTATTGGGAATTGTAGTTGCGCTGATGGGAGTGGCTTTCATTCTGGCTGCTTTTCGATCTTCTTTAAGTGTGGAAAGTTGGGAAGGGGCTTTCATGCCTTCTATTAGCAATGGTAATGCTTTATTGATCATCGGATTGATTGGTACTACCATCGTTCCTTACAACTTATTTCTAGGATCGGGAATCAGTAAAGGCCAAGCCATGTCGGATATGCGCTGGGGCTTGGCGCTAGCTGTACTGATCGGCGGAATCATCTCCGTAGCCATTATGGTGGTAGGTACGCAAGTAGAGGGCGCCTTTAGTTTTGAAGCTATTGGAGAAGCCATGTCGGACAAGATGGGACCGCAGGGTGCTGTAGTATTTGGGATTGGGTTATTTGCGGCGGGAATGAGCTCCTCGATCACTAGTCCACTGGCGGCGGCGGTTACTGCTCAGAGCCTGTTTGATTGGGCGCCGACTTCACGGAATTTTCGGATGGTATGGCTGACTATTCTAGGGGTTGGTTTGCTTTTTGGTTTGTTGGATGTAAAGCCCATTCCTGCCATCATAATGGCGCAGGCCATTAACGGTGCTTTATTGCCGATCATTGCTATTTTTCTTTTACTTACGGTAAATGACCGAGCCCTCTTACCCGCCGAATATGTAAATACGACCGGACTCAATCTAGTTACCCTGTTCATCGTTGGAGTAACTTGCTTTTTAGGCTTACACAATGTTTGGAAAGCTCTCGAAAAGGCATTTGTTGGTCTACAAGATTTGGGTAATATTAGTTTTTGGGTGAATGGAAGTCTTAGCGTTTTAATTCTTGTTTGGTTGGGGATGCAGATTTTTGGAAACAGGGGAAACGCTTGATGGGTAGAAAAGAATACGGTCTACTGGAAAAACCTTAAAAAATGAAACAAAGCGGCCAAATAGAGCAACTGATTGGGGAATACCGAAGCCTTATCCTAGCTAAGAAACATCTAACAAAACTGAAGGAGCGGATTGCTTCGACAGAATATGACCTCAAGCTTTTAGAGCGAGTTAAGATAAAGGAATATCAAGATGTAAGAGCATTGGAAACCTTGTCTGTCTCGTCCTTATTCCAAAGAATTTTAGGGAATAAGGAGGAACAATATGAAATTGAAAAGCAGGAGTATTTGCAGGCGGTACTGAAATACAAGGAATATGCAAAGACGCTGGAGCTGATGGTCTATGAACAGGAAGTATTGGAAGGAAAGGTAGCCAAGGAGGAAAAAACATTCGAGCTTCTAAATGAAATGCTACTGCAAAGAGATGTAGAGATATCAGCTAAATACCTCCATTTAAGAAATCGACTTATCCAGATCCATAAAGAAATCGATGCGACTATAGGTGCTCAAAGAGAGGTGCACGAAGCTAACATAGTTGCTGCAAAGGCATTGGTTCGTTTAGATGAAATGATCGAATTGCATGAAAAAGCGTATGATCTAGAAGCCTGGGGGCAGCGTGTTGAGGCTCCGCATGTTCCGTACAAGGTTGAAAAATATGTGAATGAAGCGCATGAGATTTCTATGCAATTGAAGCTGACTCTGCTAGAGTTGAAGGATGAAATGGACGATGTTTTTAGTGATAGCCCCTTCAAAATCTACAGTCCGATCCAAGAATTTATGCACTTCCATGATATCTATTACGATCGCCTTTTGTCCGATTGGGTTATTCAGCAAAGATTAGTGAGCGTGCTCAACTACTTGAAAGGCTTGAAAGACAACTTGAGCCTCATTCTGAAGACATTGAAGTCCCTATCGGACACGCATGCTAAAAAGTTGGATAAGCTTCGGCAAGAGAAGGTCGACATAATAAAGACTAATGTAGCTTCACCCTGAAAATAGTTAGACTTGAGTTATGAGCTCTTCTGCCTTCTTGAAGGTGTCCAGGTATAGTTGAACAAATTCTTCTAGCCTTTTGCGTCGGTATTGCATAACCCAACGCGGATGTGGAACAGGCAATATATGCTCAAAAAACTGATGTTTTTCATTGAGTTTACTTAGGTATTTATAATTAGACCCTTGTCCCATGCAGATCGCCACTTTATTTGAGGTGCCGAAAATTTTCTGATCGTTGATATTATCAATAATGTGTGGTTCTACTGCCCGCTCCAATTTCTTATCATCATAGTAATTGTAGTTTTTACCATCTCTGGTAAAACCCAAGGGACAGACTGAAGTGATGTAGTATTTCTGATAAAAAGAATTGGCACCCCCGTAGGCAGCTATATATTCATATACAAAAATGGAAGAGAGTTCGGCTTTTCGCTTGAAGGTAGTCTCTATGCCACAAACATCCGCTAAACGGATTGGATCCGTAAAAGGAACGCCAGTAATACCCGCTCCGAATCGACCAGGGTTAATGCCAAAGATGAAGATCCGAGGTTCATGATCGCTATAGTACAGCTCATAAAAGGTCTTTAAGGTCGTCATCGTCATCTCATTTTCGTAAGGAAATAACAACTGAGCATGGGCGGGCAAAGACCAATTTGGCTGAAGGTTCTCGGTAAACTTGACTACTTGTTGTCCAAATGTCATAATAGCATTGCATTTATACCTAGGTAACTTGACATTGCGTCGAAAGTTGGTTAATTTTCGGATTCCTGTGCCACACAATTAACAATCAGCGAATTAAAGATCAAGAATAAGACTTTTTCATCAGTTGATGCTGTCTTTCTCGGTCTTAACACTGATTGGGAATCCCCATAGTCCATAATACGTATAAGTATCTAAAACAATCTGTGTATATCCTTTACTGATGAGCAACCATTGGTGAAGGATATTGTTCTTTAAAGTATCAATCGGTTTACCACAAAAAGCCCAACAAAATGGCGCCAAGAAATAACTATCAACTACTCATCGAAAAGCTGGACCAATTTATCCGGAAATATTATGTCAATCAACTCATTCGAGGGGGATTGTACAGTGTCGGTCTTATCCTGGTCCTCTTTTTGTTGGCCGCGTTTCTAGAACATACCTTCTTCTTCGATACAGGTATGCGAAAGGTCCTGTTCTTCTCCTTCATCGGAGTAAGTGTCTTGGCGCTGTCCTATTGGGTGTTTAGACCTTTGTTACATTATTTCCAATTGGGTAAGATTATTTCTCATGAGCAGGCCGCTCAGATTGTGGGCGATCACTTCGCCAACGTTAAGGATAAATTACTCAATGTATTGCAGTTGAAACAGCAAGCGGATGAATTGGGAGACAAAGACCTAATTCTAGCCAGTATCAACCAGAAATCAGAGGAAATTAAGCCTGTGCCCTTCAAGGCTGCCATCAATCTTTCTAACAACAGAAAGTACCTGCGATATGCTTTACCTCCTCTAATGTTGTTGTTGGTCTTGTTGTTTGCTGCACCAAGTATGATTAAGGACAGTACTCGCCGATTGATTAGAAATGGGGAAAAATTCGAACGCCCAGCGCCGTTCCATTTCATCGTTCCAGAACAAGATCTCTCTGTGGTTCAATATGAAGACTTTCCTTTGAATGTAAAGATTGAAGGAGAGCAATTGCCGAATGAAGTTTTCATTAATGTTGATGGTATCCAGCACCGCTTGATCAAGGAGGCTAACGATCTGTTCTCCTATCGCTTCAGCAATGTGCAGAAGGATACGAAGTTCAAATTGTACTCTAGTGGTTTGGAATCGGATAACTACACGCTCGAGGTCATGAGAAAACCCAATATCCTTGGGTTTGAAGTGAAGTTGGACTACCCTGCCTATACGCAAAGAAAAGATGAGGGCTTGAACAGCATTGGTGATGTCGTAGTGCCGGTTGGAACAAATATTGATTGGATCTTCAATGCGGAGAATACAGATGATATAAGCTTGTCGTTTTCTTCTGCAGAGGACTTAGCAGAAACGAAGCGATTTTCAGATGACCTCTTTTCCTTCAAGAAAAGAGCCATGAAAAGCGAATCTTATAAGTTGTACATTTCTAATGAAATGCTACCCAACGCAGATAGTATCTCCTATGCGATTACTGTAATCCCGGATTTATATCCAACCATTGGGGCAGAGAAGTTCCAGGATAGCACGGATCAAAAACTGATCTTCTTCGTGGGTGAGGCTGCCGATGACTATGGCTTGGTGAGTCTTTCCTTTAATTACAGAATCAAAAATGAGGACGGATCAGAGGGAGAGGTGCAAACGGTACCAATGGGCAATCCTTCCAGTAAGGAAACACGTTACGACTATACTTTTGACCTGAATGAATTAGAGCTTAATCCAGGAGATGAAGTAACCTACTTCTTTGAGGTATATGATAATGACGGGGTCAATGGTAACAAACCCGCTCGGACCAACTTGATGGTTTTCTCTATGCCAACTGTGGACGAATACGAAGCGATGGCCGAAGAGAATGACGAGGCGATCAAGCAAGAACTGAAAGAAGCGTTGGAGGAGTCTAGGAAGATTCAGGAGGATATGAAGAAGATGAGGGAGAAATTGTTGCAAGAGAAGGATTTGGATTGGCAGAGCAAGAAGGAATTGGAGAAGCTAATGGATCGCCAAGAGGAGTTGGAAAAGGATGTACAAAAGGCCAAAGAAAAATTCCAAGAGAACATAGAAAACCAAGAAGAGTTTACGGAAACGGATGAGCGTATCCTGGAGAAACAGGAACAACTGGAAGAGTTGTTTGAGCAAATCATGGATGAAGAGATGCAGGAATTGATGGAGCAGATCGAAGAATTGATGGAGCAGCTAGAGAAAGATGATGCACTCGAGATGATGGAGGATATGGAATACTCCGATGAGGAAATGGAGAAGGAACTGGATCGACTGCTAGAATTGTACAAGCAGCTCGAAATGGAGCAGGAAATGCAGGAAACTATCGAGAAACTCGAAGAGCTAGCAGAAGAACAAGAAGAGCTTTCTGAAGAAACGAAAGAGGCTGAGGAAAATAAAGAAGAGATGTCGGAAGAAGAGCAGAAGGAAAAGCAAGAAGAGTTGGAGCAGAAGCAGGAAGAGCTCAACGAAGAAATGGATAAGCTAGAGGAGAAGATGGATAAGATGCAGGAGAAGAACGAAGAATTGGAGAATAAGAAAGAATTGGGTGAGTTCGAGGAGCAAATGGAAGATATTCAGGAGCAAATGGAGCAAAGCCAAGAACAACTCCAACAACAGCAAAACAGTAAGGCTTCGGAATCTCAAAAGGGAGCTTCTCAAAAGATGAGAGAAATGGCTATGCAGATGGCCATGCAAATGCAGCAGGGTGAAATGGAGCAAATGCAAGAAGACATGGCAGCGCTTCGTCAATTGTTGGAAAACCTAGTTGGGCTTTCCTTCGATCAGGAAGACCTCATCGAATCCTTTGGCGGAGCAGATATCAATACGCCACGCTATGTCGAATTGGTACAAGATCAGTTCAAGTTACAAGATGACTTCAAGCTAATTGAAGATAGTCTGCAGGCATTGAGCAAGCGCGTATATCAGATCGAGTCTTTCGTTACGGAGAAGGTTTCCGAGATCAAGAACAATATGCGAGAATCATTGGACGAATTAGAAGAGCGTCGTAAAGGACCTGCCGGTGACCACCAGCAGCGCGCCATGAAGAATGTCAATGATCTTGCCTTGATGTTGAGCGAGGTGATGAACCAGATGCAGCAGCAGATGTCCGGCATGATGTCTGGAAATCAGATGTGTGACAAACCTAATGGGCAACAAGGAAAAGACGGTCAGAAACCGCAAGATAAACCCGGCCAAGGGCAAGAGGATCTGAAGAAGCAATTGCAAAATATGCAGCAACGGATGAAGGACGGTAAGGGTGGATCCAGTAAAGAGTTTGCGCAAATGGCAGCAAAGCAGGCAGCCCTGCGTAAAGCCCTGCAAGAAAAGGCTAAGGAGAAGGAACGGCAAGGAAAAGGTGATCAGCAATTGCAAGAGTTAATTGAGCAGATGGATAAGGTAGAGACAGATTTGGTTAATAAGAAGTTGACCAATGAGACCATGTCCCGAGTAGAGGAGATTGAAACGCGATTGTTAGAGCACGAAAAAGCAGAAAGACAGAGAGAGTATGAAGAAAAGAGAAAGGCGGAAACTGCTCAAGCCAGAGATCGTAAGATTCCACCTTCTTTGCAAGAATACATCAAGAAGCGGGAAGCGGAGGTAGAGATGTATAAAACAGTATCTCCATCTCTCAAGCCTTATTATAAGTATTTGGTGGAGGAGTATTTCAAATCTTTGAAAACTGCCCCGGCCGATAACTAGGCGTTTTCTTCATGAGGCCCAATAGGGCTTAGATGCTAGATAAAGGAGATTTAGGTTGACCAAGCCTAAATCTCCTTTTATTTTATTACCTACCAGTAGGTTATAAGCTTGACACAAGTTTGCAGATAAAGCTGATGGCCTACCCCAAATGTTGGAGCTATAACCGGTGCTCCCGGTCCATATTTACGGACTTATTTAGCTCTCCCAAATTTGAACGAATTCTGATTTCTCACTCAAATTGAGGGCTTTAACGCCCATGCCCCTTGACTTTTGACCTCAGTAGGCGTAACTTTGTATCAGAACTAACGCAAACGGGAAATATCCAAACGCCATCCCTATCCCTAATAGCTCTCCTATTACCAAACTTGTTCAAATGTGATCTCCGTCACTGCAATGACAGCAGTGGAGTGTGCATTTTTGTGTTAAAAAGAAGCAAGTAGTAATAGTAGATTGCTTCGAAAAAAAGGTTCGCAGAAATAATAGAAAATGAGCTAAAAAGTGAAACTTCTGATTTTTTTTGCGTCACAATGAAGTAAGGAAAAGTTTAGTACTTGCATCATTGTTAAAATAATCTTAAATTTCGGATGTGCAAACAAAATATGGGTTCAAGACTGATTATGCTGAGACTACCTTCTAATCCTGGGAATATCGCTATGGTAGAGTCTTTTGTGGAGCGTGTGGTGCAGAGATATAAGTTGACTCCAGATCTTTATGGCAATATTCTCATCAGCCTTACCGAGGCAGTAAACAATGCCATCATTCACGGAAATCATAAGGATGACTCCAAAACAGTGGAGATCTCTTTGCAAAAAGAGAAAGATAGCCTTTCTTTCCGCGTAACTGACGAAGGCAGAGGTTTCGATTATAGTAGCTTACCTGATCCAACTAGTCCAGATAGAATTATGGAAGTTGGAGGCCGAGGCGTCTTCTTGATGCACCAATTGGCGGACCATCTCAAGTACCATAACAACGGGAGCACGGTCGAATTGCATTTCAACCTTTAATGAATACACCTCCTATTCCGGAAGAGGAATCTACTACTCAAGCCAAGATCCTCTTCCACGAGGAAGACATTTCTTTCACTTTATCAGACGAGCTGAACTTTATTAATTGGATTCGAACTGTTATCGAGTCCCAATCCTGCCATCTTAAACAGCTCAATTATATTTTCTGTAGTGATGCTGCTTTACTCAAGGTCAATCTTGAGTACCTGGATCATGATACTTACACAGATATTATCACCTTCCCCTATGCTTCAACCCCGGATATTGAAGGGGATATCTTTATCAGTATAGATCGAATTAAAGAAAATGCCAGTAAGTTTGAACAACCCTTTGAGCAAGAGCTTAAGCGTGTAATGATTCATGGCGTTTTACACCTCTGCGGCTACGGCGATAAGTCTGATGAAGAGCAGCGTATTATGCGCGCTAAAGAGGATGAAGCCATTTCCTTATTTCCCATCTCTTGATTTTTATCCATTTTCCTCAACAATCCTGTACTTCTCGTATTATAGTTATTAGGTTCTTTTTTGCCTCAGCTTTTACATATGAAAAGCAAAAGGCTAGCTTTTATCCAAAAAGAAGAGTATGACCATCAAAGAAGCGCAAGAAATAGTTGATAAATGGATTAATACGATTGGGATTCGTTACTACAATGAGTTAACGAATACAGCGATACTGATGGAGGAAGTAGGGGAAGTTGCGCGTTTGATGGCGCGCTTATATGGAGAACAATCGTTCAAAACAAAAGAGAAGGAGCTGGCTGCTGCAAAGGATTTGCCGGATGAAATGGCCGACGTGCTTTTCGTCCTAATTTGTCTCGCCAATCAAACGGGGATAGACCTGACAGAAGCATTGGAAAGAAATTTAGAGAAGAAATCTATCCGGGATAAAGAACGACACGCTAACAATCAAAAACTCAAGTAATCTTTCCAAAAAGCAATAAAAATTTTCTTCTTTTTGTTTTTACATAGTTTTTGTTCTTTTTTGTGTGCCTTTTTCCCGTTATTTGTATGTAAACTTTAGTCAAGCCGGTATTTTCTTTAATTCACAAGCCTTTCCCAAAAGGAGATAGGGCTAACAGTATAGGTATGTCAAGCAAACAGGTGAAGATGACCTTGTTCTTCACTCTATTGGCTATTGTGGGCGGGGCTCAAACGCCATTCAATTGCAATGGAGGAATGTATAGGGTCACGGAAAATGACAACGGGAGCACTTTTCAACGAATAGAACTCGATGCAGAGCGTGGACGTATACAATTTACTGATTTAGCACGCTTTGATGGATTACCTATCAATGCCATTTGCTATCGGCCACAAGACGACTTAGTCTATGGCCTAGTTCAAACAAGACCCTATCAACTTTGCCGAATAGATGCCGATTATCGCCTTGATATTCTAGCTACTTTGCCCTTACCCGATTCTTTGCATTTTGTATCAGGGGATATAAGTCCGGATGGGAAATACCTAGTTATGTTGGGCTTCCATGAAAGATCAAACTACAATTTGCTGGCTAGAATCAATCTAACGGACCCAGATTACCATACGGAGATGGAAATTTTTCGTGCACAAGGGAGCACTACCAGAGTTTATTGCACGGATATAGCCTTTCATCCTACCACTAATGTGTTATTTGGATTTGATCATTTGCAGAGACGATTGGTTACTATTGATCTCGATAATAGAGTGATTGATAACACTACATACCCGCAAACGGGAAAAATTCAAGGAATTGTTCCATCTATATTTTTTGATGAAAGAGGTAATTTATTCGGAATCGGTTCTGCCGCAAGCCTTTTTGGAGATCGTACCCTTTTTAAATTTGACATTGATACCGGAGAGGTCGAGCGACTGCAATCTTTGAACATTGATCACTATCCAGAGGACGCTTGCTCCTGCCCCTATACGGTTGAACTATACAAAAGCGTCAGTTTTCGTCAACTATCTCCCTGTACCCAGGTGGAGTTTACCTATTCCTTAGTCAATAGAACAGATGAAGCACTCACCCAATTAGAACTACGGGATAGTTTTCCACCTGGTTTTTCCATTCAATCCATTCATCTACCGGAACAGTTGTCGGCTACCATTTCAGGAGAAGGCACTCATCGTCTTGAGTTGAGCCAGTTAGATCTTCCGATCGGGCAATTTGAGATTACTGTTGATATTTGGCTGGAAGAGGAAGTTCTGGCGGGGGACTATGCGGAGCATGCCACCCTCCGGCATACTCCAAGATTGTATCCAGAAGGCCCCAGTTATATCCTATCAGATGATCCTGAGACGATTGCTGTAGATGACCCAACTCGCTACTCCGTACGACCACTGGAAGCTTTGTTCAATCAACATCATTACCTGATCTGTCCTGGTGACAGCGTACTGCTGCAGCCATTAACCGATCCGAATCTGAGCTACACCTGGAGCACCGGACAGACGAGCCCAGCTATTTGGGTTTCAACACCTGGTGAATACGAGTTATTGATAGAAAGTGACTGCGAAAGCGATCGTACCCGGGTACGGGTGGAACCGTCAACTTTGGCCGTGACTTTAGGTCCGGGAATATATGCAGAAGAAGGTGAATCAGTGCTTATTCTACCTGAAGTGACGGGCGCAGGAGAGGTTATAAGTTATGCTTGGACCTGGCTACCTACGGATGAAATGGCGATCTGCCCCAATTGTAATGAATATCGTTTTGCACCCCGCGAGGAAGGATTTGTTGAATTGAAGATTGTGGATGTATACGGCTGCGAGGCTTCTGCCTCTACTCCTGTGTTCTTAAGTGAGTTCGCGGTATATGTACCAAATGCGTTTAGCCCCAATGGTGATGGTTTGAATGATCGTTTCTATGTTCAAGGAAGAACAAACTATGACATCCAATCTTTTCGTGTTTTCGACCGCTGGGGGAATCAGATCTTCGAACAGGCTGATATACAAGTCAATGCTTCAGAAATGGGCTGGAATGGAGAAGTGAGAGGAAAAATGATGAAGACGGGCGTATACGTTTGGCAGGCTATCGTTATTGCTAAAGATGGGAGACAACAGCTCTTGTCAGGAGATGTGCAGCTAGTACGGTGATCGTTTATCAATGTAATTAAGGTAGTTCTTGAATAGATACCAACTATCAATTCCGATAGATAAGTTTGGTACGTACCTATCTAGTTAGCCGTATAGATTTTCCTACCACAAATTGATCTTCAAAACCACCTCCTGCAACCTCCCGAGAATTTTCGCGTCTTTACTGCAAACACATAATTTATTTCTGCTCAATTCTACCTGTAACCTTCTATACAGCGAGTGGGAAACTCACTTCAAAATTCTATCCGACATAGAACTAAATCTTAAGAATTATGACTAAGAAACTCGTTAGAACACCCTTTCTTTTGGCCTTCGCTCTCCTTTTTTGCGCCAGCTTCACCCTCAGTGCTCAATGGAATAAAGGCATCAAGGGAAGTGGCAATGTAATTGAGCAAAACCGTAATCTTTCTGGCTTTCAGAATGTAAAGGCAAGCAGTGGAGTAGATGTAGTATTGATGCAAGGGAGCCAAGATAAAGTAGTGGTTAAGGCTGATGACAACCTAGCAGATAAGATTACCACGCGTATGGACGGTAATACTTTGGTGCTGGGTGTGGAGCGAAATACTTCCATAAGAAACGCCAAGTCCTTTAAGGTTTTGGTTACGGCTAGTAACCTGAAAGCCATCATGTCCTCCGGAGGCTCTGATGTCTATTCTGAGGGAGAGATCAAAGCAGACGCCTTGACCATCAAAGCAAGTGGCGGTAGTGATGTGAAAATGGATCTAGCGGTGAAAGAACTAACTTGTGACATTAGTGGCGGATCAGATGCCAACCTTAAGGGTAAAGCTCAATATATGTCCATCACAGCTAGAGGCGGTAGTGATTTTGAAGGAAAAAACTTGACTGCTGAGAATTGCAAACTCAAAGTGCACGGTGGATCAGATGCATATGTATACGTCACTGGAGAGATTTCTATGGAAGCGCACGGAGCAAGTGACATTCACTACAAAGGAAGTCCTAAGGTTAGCTACCAGAAATCTTCTGGAGGCTCTGATATCTACGGCAACTAGAAAATAAAAAGGGAGGATGAGGAGTATTCCATACCTACTTGTCATTCCTTGTTATCCGCTTTAAAACGCTTATCACTGGTAAAGTGGTAATGGCACCTCTGGTCCTTTCGGGTTGTGACTGGAGGTGCCTTCTTTTTTTGCAAACTTTTGTGCCTTCTACAATTGAAACCATTTAGTGAGTTTCAACACCAATCCTAAATCTTTTGTATTCCAATCTGGAATGCCAAAATTGTTCCCTAGCACTAAGTATAGATCAGACATTGGGGCATAGCGCCATTGTAGCCGGCTATTGATGTTCATGTTTTGAGCCAGGGTATTGTATTGGAAAAAGGTAGTCCAGAATAATTTATTACTGAACGATATCTCTACCCTTGGCGCGAACAAATGAATCCCTTCTTTGCCATAGGTATTTAAGTCTACCCAGTTGTAGATATAGCGTAACTCCAGGTTCATCCAAGGTCGGAATTTGAAGCGAACATAGTTGTTCAGTGAGATTCGATGTCCAGTATAGAATCCCCCCCAATCAATGACGGTTCCATAGGAAAAGAGCCTTCTGGGATCACTATCATAATCGAAAAAATAGCGGTAAAAGGTATAGCGGTTTACGGGTAATAATTTGTCGTCTTGACCAATGGGATTAAACGGAAATAAAAGTTGGATGTCTTGCCGTCTCGCACCTACATCTATTTGGCTTTGGTTAGCCATATCTAGTTCGTAGACAAAGGAACTTGTACTTTCACTGAATTCTCCACCACTATTTATGTAATAATTGTGGCGCAGTCTTGGCCCATGATAGACCACCTGCTTTCCGGCTTTAGGGTAAAAGTCCCAAGCTAGCCAATTGAAGTTTTGAATGTACCCGATGCGATACGTGCTATCCTGTAAAGGATCATAATTGAAGAGACGAGGGGTGAAACCCATGGCTGGCAGGTAATTTTCTCCCAAAGAGAAAACAGTAGTGTAAAATCGCAGGGATTTTGAACTATAATTAAGAGTGTACTCCCAATGATCCCGATCTCCCTTGATATTAGGATCGTCCAAAAAGGCGCGATGATAAGCGGCAGTACTGGATAGATTCCCACTTTCTGAACGGTAATTGAATTCTGCCCCAGCTATCCGATTGAAGCTAGCAGCATCTTGATCTCCGGTGGAAGTTTGCTGCTGGTTGGTAATAAATCCCCTCAAGGAGGATCGTTTTAGCACTCTTCGTTGAAAAGCTGCCACGGTATAGTTTTGCGCAGGATTTTCATCTGATGCAGTGGTTTGTGTATTCATCAGATTGATCCGCCACTTGTCGCTAAGGTTGCCGCTTAGACGAGCTCCAAAGGCTATAGGGATGGTCTGGCCGTCTTTCAGGCCGATTCTTCTCGAAAAGAAGGGTTTAATCTCCCAATTGCCGAAAGTCTCAATAAGATCATTATTCTCCAGAAAGAAGGGCCTCCGTTCTGGGAAGAAGATATTAAAGCGACTAAGATTGATTACTTGACGATCTACTTCAACGGTTGAAAAGTCTGGGTTAATGGTAAGATCAAGATTTAGAGAAGGGGTGATCGCCACTTTGGCATCGATTCCGGCATTGACCTTATGTTCTGTATTTTCTTGAGAAAGATAATCTCGGTTGAGATTGCCCGAAAGGTAGGGTAATACCGAGGAATTGCTGCGATTTTTCGGCAGCGGTGCTGGCCATTGCAATAGGCCGGTATATCCAAGGTCCACATCAGAAAAGTTGGCCGGGAAGGGTATCCAGGTAGAGATCTGATTGCGCTTCATATCATTGCGTATGAAATTGATCCCCCACTGTGATTGGTCATGTTGATACCTTAAACTCCTGAAAGGGATGGCAATTTCTGCTGTCCAACTGCTGTCAGCATGTTGTTGAACGGCACTATACCAGGCAATATCCCAGCTGAGATCCACATTGGTGCTGGCAATCATACCTTCCGACTGGGCTCCACCAGCATTTACCGCAAAGAAGAATCCATGTGTCTTTTGCATGGCGGGATCCAGCACAATGCCAATGCCATCATCACTGAAAAATTGATCTCTTTTGAGCGATTCCAGGATGTATTGATTGTTGAGCGATTTGCATGTAAACCCAAAATAAAGGAAGCGTTCATCATAGCTTAGATAGACAGCGGTTTGAGCTTTTGCTTGACCGGCATCGTTTGGGCGGTGATTCCAGAAAGTATTTAGTGGTTCAATGGATTGCCAAGTTGGTTCATCCATAATACCATCTACTTGAATCGGTCCCTGAGCTAGGGTAATAGATGCCGTGAGTTTTTCTGGCTGCTGACTGTAAGATTTCACTAATAGACATAGAAGAGCTATTAGAAGAAAGGGTGATTTCTTCATCATTTCTTAGAATTGAATAATACAGGTAGAGGTCAAATGATGGCTACATCAAAAGACTTATTCTGTGGATTTGAATGGAAGTTGAATGATTAATGGGTAGCTCCTTGTCGACCGACAAAGGCAAAACTACTTGCTATTGATATATTGTGTTTTCTAAGTCAGAATATGCACCTAAGCTCCAATTTCGTCCAATGCCCAAACCGTAACTTCTCGAACTTCACTATTCTCATCTCTAAGCATAGGAATCAAATGATGGATGGCTTTGGCATCTCCAATCAGCCCCAAGCTTTTGGCTGTGGCTGCTCGGATGGTGGGATCTTCATCGGACAATAAGGGAAGTAAAGTAGAAAGTGACTCCTTTGCTCTTAAATTACCTAAACCCACTACCACATCTAGCTTAGTGCTAGGTTCTTCTGAAAGCAATTTCGATAGCAAAGGGACGGCACAGTAGTTCCCATATTCACCGATTTTTTGGATGGCCTGTGCACGTTGATCTTCCGGCCATGTTCGAATAGAATTCCATAGCAGCGAAGTGCCTCTCGGTACTCCGACGTCGGCAATGGCCTGTACAGCTGCTAGCCGCAGGTGAAGATGTGTAGCCTCCAGAAAAGGATCGATGAGATCTAAGGAAGACGATACTTCCAATTCTCCAATGGACCGAATAGCCATTTCCTGTACCCATACATCTTCATCATATAAGAGTTGCCGTAAGGAAGCAAAACTATTCTGGTCCTTGATCTCCCCCAGTGCCCAAGCTGCCAGTGATCGGATTTGGGTAGAGTCATGACTTAGTAATTCCTGTAAGATAGGAACGGCTTCCTTATTCTCTTCCTCACCTGCTTGCCAAATCAAAGGAGTGAGTTGATCCAAGGTTGCGTGAATTCTTTGTTGAAGAGCCACATGAGAAGAGAGCGAGGAATTAGTTTGTGCTTGAAAGCAAGCGGATAAAATGGTCAAGCATCCCAAAGAAAATAGAGTGAATAGACAAAGGATTCCTAAGGGTATGGATTGCTGCGATCTTCCTTTAATGACATGTTCCACGCGATTTCTGAGCTGGTTGGCATGACCAATAGAGGATACCATAGCATACTTGGGCGTTTGTAACAGTCGGGTGATTTGCACCAATTGTGCTGCATAATCAAAGGGTGAAATTTCATGTTTGATAACCCATTGATCCGCTCTTTTTTCACTTTCTAATTGTACTCGCTTGGCCAAGGCCCAGATCGGGAAATTCCACCAGAATACACAGCAGGCCAATCGCCGGATAATATTGGGTAAGTAATCCTGGTGTTTGATGTGTGCAGCTTCGTGGAGTAGCACAGCCTTTAATCGTTCTTCGGGCCATTCAATGGCTTCCTCAGGAAGCACGATGACGGGACGGAGGTGTCCAAAAGTAAAGGGGACTTGTACAGAAGAATCTAGAATGAATTGTGGTGTTGGTAGCTGCTTAACTGCAGATAGTGAAGTCCACAAGTGGACGAAGACGCGATGATTTTGAGTGTCTTCGCCATAGCTTCTCAACTGTCGGAGTTGCCATAGCTCTTTGCCCAGTTGCAACAGCAAGACCAAACTAGTACATATCCAAGCCCAGTAGAGTACGAGGCTCCATGGAACACTTGTTGTTCTAGCAGCTTCTGGTTCACTTGTTCCCGAAGAAAACGCTTCGAGGATCGTATTGGGCTCTGTACTTTGACAAGTTTTTTTGGGGGGCACTGCTGCCTCAGAGCTAGCGAAGTTTGGCAAAGTAAAAGCTTCATCAAAGTCCGAAGGAGCTTGGTGAATGAAGGAGTTAGTATAGGACCAATGCCATTCGGGAAAAAGGTAGTTGCTAAATGGTAAGACTACCAAAATAAGGAAGAATAGCTGTACGGTAAAGTAGCGAACCTTAGCGGTTTGGCGCTTGGTAGAGAAATAAGCCAACCATGCCAAGCCTATGATCACAATCGATTTTATGGCCAATAAGCCAAATGAGGTGAGACTAATCATAGCTTTCCTTTTTTCTGGCGAGCTGCCTCAATAAGATAAGCCAACTCATCCAATTCCGCTTCAGATATCTTATTGGAATCCAAATTGAGCAAGGTGGATACGACCTTTGGGGTAGAGCCCCCAAAGTAGGTTTTTACAACATGTTTTAACGCAGATTGCTCGGCTTGTTCGGCTTCAACTGATGGCTGATAAATATGCTTTTTACCTTCCTCGCGTTGCTGGAGGTACCCCTTGTTCTTCAGGTTGTAAATGGAGACGCGGATGGTATTGTAGGAAGGGTCATCGGATAAATTATCAACCACCTCTTGCACACCAGCTTCACCTAATCGATGGATAATTTCCATGATTTGGCGCTCTCTTTTACTGAGTTCAGAATAGTCGGGCATGGATGTGTAATTTTTTTTACACTGCAATGTATTGCGATTTGAGCACAAAAGCAATCAATGTGTAATTTTTTTTACAGTTAGTGCTTCACCCCTGATTTTGCTCGTCTACGAGATCATACCATCCATCTACCACCTAGAACCAGCCAGCTATTCGATTTCTGACCGAACTAGAAAGCGCTTTACTTGCCTATCAAATCACAAAATTTAGTTGATATGAAAGAAATCACCTGCTGTTTTTTACTCCTGCTTCTTTCTTCATTTGCCATGGGACAATCACAAAATCCCCTGCAAGGCATAGAGGAACAAATACACCAAGCACAAGATCAATCCTTCGCTGAACAGGCTGATAAACTGGCACCTCTTTTAGGAAAGCTTGAAGGTATGGAGCCTTCCGAGTGGTTGGACTATTGGAAAGCCTATGCTGCTTATCAGGGAGCTATTTACTTGATGGTAATAAAAGATCAGGAGGGAGCGCTAGCCTATTTGGATAAGGGACTGGCTATTTTAGAACCCATAGATAAACCCACGGATGAAGAATACGCGCTCATGGGCTCTTTGTATAGCTTGTCGATCACCTTTAAACCCGGAGAGGCTATTGGCCTTTCTGCCAAAGCTAGGAAGAGCTTTAATAAAGCCTTGAAGAAGAACTCGGATAACCTGCGCGCCTTATTGGGCATAGGTAGATCGGATTACTACAAGCCAAAGCAATATGGCGGAGGAAAAGAGGCCGAAGCGTTTCTGCTTAAAGCCCTGGCAGCCCCTGATCAATACTCCTCACACCCGAATGCTCCTACTTGGGGAAGAGATGACGCCTATTACTACTTAGCTGCCTTCTACCAAAGAGAGGATAGGAGGGATGATGCAAAACTCTACTGTCACAAAGGCTTGAAGGAGTTTCCCACCCATCATCTATTGGCAGAGTTATTGGCAAAACTGTAAACCTGTACAATGAGATTGATAGTATTGTTAATGCTTTTGGCTCAAACGCTACAAGCCCAGTTTACCATTAGCGGGAAAGTACAAGATGAAAAAGGTGAAAGTATCCCCTTTGCGAATGTATACTTGAAAGAGGTTTTTGATGGAACTTCAACGGATGAGAATGGTTCTTTCTCTTTCAACACCGAATCTACTGGTTCCATGATCTTAGCAGTGAGCTGCCTAGGTTTTGCGAATTACGAGCAAGCCATCGACGTGAATGGGGCAATACAAGTGGATATCGTTCTTCAGAAAGGAAGCAACCAACTGGCAGAGGTTGTCATCTCTGCGGGAGCATTTGAGGCCAGCGATGAGAAGAAGATAACCATGCTGAAACCGCTAGATATTGTTACCAATCCTGGTGCTTCGGGCGATGTCTATGGGGCGCTACAAACTTTGCCGGGCGTGTCGCAAGTCAATGACGAGACCGGCATATTTGTGCGGGGCGGCGAAGCTTATGAGACCCAAACCATCATCGATGGTGCTTTGGTCGCAAAGCCCTTCTTCGGAGATACTCCGGATATCCCTTCTCGTGGGCGATTCAACCCTTTTCTTTTTAAGGGCACCCTCTTTAGTACGGGAGGATACTCTGCAGAATATGGCCGGGCTTTATCGTCCGTATTGTTGCTGAATACTTACGATATCCCGAAAGATAGTGAGTACAGTCTCAGTGTAAATGCCGCTGGGGTAGGAGCTTCTCGTGTCAAAGTCTGGAATGATAGGACAGCTTTCCTTTTTTCTGGCAGTTATACCAATTTACAGCCTTTGTTCTCTTTGATCCCGCAAAATCGGGATTGGTTGAAGCCACCAACTGGAGCGGGAGGAGCGATGGGGTTCCGACACCGATACGAAAATGGAGCCATGTTGAAGACCTATTTACAGTATCAGCACGGGAGCATAGGTGTCGCTTTCCCTAATGCCAATACACCAGAGACCAACTCTTCCTTTCGTGGGAATAATGATAATGTCTTTTGGAATATGGCCTATAAAGGATTTTTGGGTGAAAACTGGTCTTTGAAAGCGGTAGTTGGCCTTAATTACGATGATGATGGAAATACGCTGGATGAAAGTGCCTTTGGTTCAAAGGAGTGGGCTGTGCAATCCCGCTTTACGCTCAGTAGAGAATTTGGTCCAGTGCTTTGGAAGACAGGGGCGGAATGGGTAGAATCGAAAGGGGACTACTATTTCAATGAGTTGGGTTCAAATCTTTCAGATTCCTATGCAGCTATATTCAGCGAACTAGACTGGAAGATCTACCGTAAGCTAGCGGCGAGGATAGGGGTGAGAGGGGAGCATAGCCAGTTACTAGCAGCTGGAAACCTGGCTCCACGCCTTTCTCTGGCGTATAAGACCGGTGCCAAAAGCCAGATCTCATTTGCCTATGGACAGTTTTTTCAACAACCCGAACCTATGTTCTTATGGGGAAGAAGTTCATTGAACTTTGAACAGGCGGCTCATTATATTTTCAATTACCAATGGATCACAGATGACCAGACCTTTCGTATAGAATTATACCAGAAAGATTACGATCAACTGATACGAGAAGAAGGAGTGGACTACAACAATAATGGCTTTGGGCACGCTAAAGGCATAGACTTCTTCTGGCGAGATAAAGCCCTGTTACCTGGACTGGATTATTGGTTATCCTATTCATTGCTGGATGCGGAGCGATTGTACCGAGATTTTCCGACGGCTGCAACTCCAACCTTTACCACTAGACATACCCTTAATCTAGTGGCAAATTATCGGACCAATGCTCGCACAAGGGTAGGACTTTCCTATACCTTCGCTAGTGGCCGCCCATACTATAATCCGAATAATCCTGAATTCCTGTCAGATCGGACAAGGGACTATCATAATCTCAACTTGAATGCGAGTTACTTGACTTCTATTTCTGGTAATTTTACGGTACTTTATATATCCTTCCGCAACCCTCTTCAGTTTGAACAGGTCTTTGGTTATACCTATTCAGATGATGGAGAGCATAGAGTGGCAAGGCGTCCAGCTTCGGATTGGTCAATCTTTGCCGGGGTATCGATATCATTTGAAGATCGCTAACTATTTGATATGAGTAAATTTCAGGAAAAACTACATGGACGAACGGTCGGTCTACATGTATTGTTCTGGGTCATTTATGTGGTTTTATGGGCAGCTAAAGATCTAGCCTTCCATAATAACTACTTAGATAATCTACGAACCAATGTAGTTACTGGCTGGCAATATGTTCCTTTCGTATACTTCAATCTATTTTATCTAGTGCCTAAGCTCCTGCTTAAGGGGAGGTATACGCAATATCTTTTAGCAGTGATTCCTGGAATTCTATTAGTGACCATAGTTTCCTACCGTATGCATTATTGGCTGTTTTCCTCCCGCTTGGAGGGGACAATGGAGGTAGCGATGTTCTTTAAGTCATGGGAAGGGTTGGCGGTGATTAGTACTGAGGCGCTGATTCTGGTTGCGCTTTCCATGACGCTTTATTTGTTGCAGCAGTGGTACCAAAAGGAGCGTTATGCCAAGGAGTTGGAAAAGCAAAAACTGGAAGCAGAGCTCAATCTGTTGAAGTCGCAAGTCAATCCGCATTTTCTGTTTAATTCCCTGAATTCGATTTTCGTGATGATGGAAAAAGATCGTTCCAAGAGTAGGTCGATGTTATTGCAGCTGTCAGATGTGCTTAGCCACCAATTGTACCAAACCCAAAAGAGAAGTGTGCCGCTGCAACTAGAAGTGGATAATTTGAAGAACTACATCGAATTAGAAAGAACCCGTCATGGTCAAATGGCCAATGTACAGGTAGATATACAGGAGAATTTAAATGGCCACCGCATTGCTCCGATGCTACTGCTACCGATTGTTGAGAATGCCTTTAAGCATAGTAAAAGCAACAACGATTATTGGATCAATATTGGTCTGGGGCTGCAAGCGCATCAATTGTCCTTCCAGGTAGAAAACTCACAAGGACAAAGCAACAATAAGGAAGGCGGTATTGGTTTAGCTAATCTGAAGCGACAGTTAGGGCTTTTATACCCTAATAAGCATTACTTGAGGATTGAACAGGATAAAAATGCATTTGCCATCGATCTAAAAATTGAATTAGATGATCACCCGTTGTCTTATAGTTGATGATGAGCCTTTAGCAAGGGAGGGCTTAGAACAATATGTTCGGAAAATGCCTGGCCTAGAGTTGACAGGCTCCTGCCAAAGTGCCATTGATGCTTTGGCTTTTCTGCAAAGAGAAAAGCCGGATCTGCTCTTTCTTGATATACAGATGCCGGAGATGACAGGCCTTGAGTTAATGAAAGCCCTGCCTCAGCCTCCAAAGGTTATTTTTACTACGGCCTATAGAGAGTTTGCCGTTGATGGCTTTGATCTGAATGCTGTCGACTACTTGGTGAAGCCGATTTCTTTTGAGCGCTTTGCTCGAGCGGTGCAAAAGGTCCAACAAAATCTGGAACCCATTTCTGCTGATGTCCCAAAAAAGGTGGAAGAGCATATCTTTATTAAAAGTGATGGTCAAATCATAAAAATTCCAGTTTCAGAAATCATCTATGCCGAATCGGCCAAGGACTACGTTTTTATCCACACTCCTGCTAAGCGTCATATGGCGCTACTGCCATTGAAACAACTCGAAGAAAATCTACCTGCCGACCGCTTCATGCGCGTTCATCGGTCCTTCTTGGTGGCTACAGCTTCTGTAGATCGTTTAGAAGGAAATTATCTCTACATCGGTAAAACGAAACTGCCCATAAGTCGAAGTTTGCACGATGAAATTTATCAGAAGGTCATTCAAGGACGTCTGCTGGAGCGCTAGAGGGCTCAGATTCCGGGTAATCCTTTACTTCTTGCCGTAATTATCATATATTTGTGGTTGAAATGAGATTTTTTCTCAAAATCGATACAAATTACTTTGCGATAGATGATAATTCGGCTGACCATAGAAAATTTCCTTTCCTTTAACGAGAAGACAGAAATTCTGCTAACGCCAGGAAAAAGCCGGGCGTTACGCGGGCATGTGGTGAAGGGAAGCCGGAGTCGGGATGTAGATATTCTGAAGTCTGCTTTGATCTACGGCGCCAACGCCAGTGGGAAATCCAACATTGTAAGGGCGGTAAGTTTCCTAAAGAAGTTAGTGGTAAAGGGTGGGCGACATCAGCAATATATAGACTATTCCAAGTTTAAGCTAGATAGTGCTGCCACGGGAAGAGACTCTCAACTGGAGGTAGAATTCCATTATAAAGGACATAACTACGCCTACGGCTTCATCTTTAACAACCAGATCATTTCTCAGGAGTGGCTCTTTACCTTCAATAAGGAGCGAGATTACAAGGTATTTGAACGTACCACTGTTCTAGATGAAGTGCAGATCAGTTTCGGGAAATTGGCGCTAGAAAAGGACGAACTAAAGCGCCTGGAATACATCGCTCAGGATACCTTGCCTAATGAGCTATTTCTCAACTCCAGCAACCATCGAAATATTTTCAACATTAAGGGGATTTACCCTATCACGGATTCCTATCGTTGGTTCGAAGAAGCCTTGACTGTTGTCTTTCCCGATTCAAAGCTAATGGGGATGGAGGTCAATATCGATAGCGATATGGAGATGAAAGAAGTCTATCAATGGTTCCTAGCTGAGTTGAAGACGGGTATTAGTGGTTTGGAAACGAGTTCTGTGGACTTTTTCTCCCATGATGTGAATCTCCCTGAAGCGATTAAGCGGAAAATTGTGGCTGATCTCAAACTAGGAGAACGAGCTATCATCACTTCTTTGGATAATATTCGTTATTCCTTGGTGCGGCTGGCGGATGGCTCCCTGGATGCTATGAAATTGATGACCCGACATAAGATAAAGAATGAAGACCGCTACGCGCTTTTTGAAATGAACGAAGAATCAGATGGTACACAGCGATTGATGGATATTATTCCGGCCATCACGGAACTGGCTCGGGAAGAAAAAGTCTTTGTAGTTGATGAAATTGATCGTAGCCTACATCCCAATCTCACTTTTAAGCTCTTTGAGATCTTCTTCAGAGAATCTCAAAACATTCGTAGCCAGCTGATCTGTACCACACACGAAAGTGAACTACTTAATCAGGACCTATTTCGCAAAGATGAGATCTGGTTTGTGAAAAAGAACAAACATGGGGAATCGGATACCTATTCCTTGGAAGAATTCCGCCCGAGAAAAGATAAAGATATTAGAACGGGTTACCTAGCTGGCAGGTACAATGCTATTCCCAAATTTTCACTAATGGAGGGTATGCCCTGGAAAACTAAAACAACAAATGGGCAGAAAACGAAAAGGGTTTAAGCGTAAAAGCGGCTTTCGCGATGCCCGCCTATTTGTTATTGCTACTGAAGGGCAGAAAACAGAACTTAAGTATTTCTCTGACCTGAATGCCGAAGAGTACTTTCCGAATAACAATGTCAAGGTGGAGGTAATTCCTTCCGAAGCTGGGAGGAGCGCCCCTAGGCATGTCTTGCAGCGGCTGGATGATTTTCGTCGCAAGTATAAGATCAATGAAGACGATGAACTCTGGATGGTCATTGATCGCGACTTTCACAGTTGGACCATGAAGGAGCTTTCGGAATCCCGACAGTTATGTACCCAAAAGAACTATAACCTGGGCATCTCAAATCCTTGCTTTGAGTTGTGGCTGTTACTCCACCTGGTTGATATTCATTCCCTATCGGATAAAGAGAAGGAAAAGCTGAAATGGAATAAACGTAGAGGGAAACGTACACACTGCGAACATTTACTCTGCAATCATCTAGGGTACTACAGTAAAAGTGATCCAGATTTTTCCAAGCTATTGCCTCAGGTAGAAACAGCGATTGAACGAGCGGATCGTTTAACCCAATATGGCAAGGTGGATCTATTTGATACGCTTGGTACTAATCTGCACGAACTCGTCCGAAAACTGCTGCAGGCACGATAATCCTATGGTAGATGCTAGCAAGGTAGGGCCCATCTAGAGACTTACTTCTTGCCTTTATCCTTCCTTGGTCAAAAACTCAATAGATTGAAATTTTGCCACTTCTCTAAATCCAATATCCTGATAAATCTTGTTCGAGGTAGGGTTATCTGCATCTGTAAAAAGAGAGCAGAATTGGTGACCCTGAGCCAGTAAGATTCGACACAGATTAGCCACACAGCTACTGGCATACCCCTTTTTCCTAAATTCTTTGGGGGTAAAGACGGCGTTGATGGAAATCCCGTTGGCGGTAGCACGTGTGGAAGCAGCCATGCTCACTGGCTTCCCATCTTCCCAGAGATACAATCGATCCGCATCCAACATTTTTTGAGCCCGCTCCATTTCCGCTCCACGAATATCTTCGTCGACCGCCTCTTCATGGAAGTCTATCAACCAACTGGCAATGATTGCTTTGTCTTCAGGCTTAGCTTTGCGGAAAGAACCGGGAGATTCGGAAAAATCTGTCACCTGATCCAGCTGAAAGACCCGTTGTGGCATGTGTACCTTCCAAGCTATTCCCGTCTTTTGTTGCCACTGTTCCGCGAAGGCAACCGTCAATGCTCTTGGCCCTACCAGACCTGGAATTTGGTGATCCTGTTCTTTGCAGAAATCAGCTAACCAGGAAATTGCGGCTGGGATAGCTCCTTGCTCACCATAGAACGTGAGATTTCGATTGGGCGTTTGTAAGGCACAAAAGATGGACTTTTCTGCTTCGATTACCGCGAATAGCAAGGACTCTTGGATGGGGTATTTTTGGTGCTTAATGCCAAAGGCAAGGCCGATGATCAAGTTATTGGCAGCTTCTTCGGTTTCCAATAAAGTGAGATTATCGCTAATAAAGTCTGTTGCAGTGTGGTATTGGATGATCCTCATGTTTACATAAGGTCAAAAATTCTGGTTTTAGTTCCCAAAGCTAGACGAGATAAGCCCTGGGGCTTACCTCGTCTACCTCTAAAGAACTAGGCACGAATGGCCTTCTGCGATAGCGGATTATTTAATTCTTTTGCCACTTCACTAATACCAATTTTGAAATCGGGATATTTTGGTCTCCAATCACCAAAATGGCTAGCTGGTTGGATTTTCATGGAGGCGGTTAAGAACTCCACCGCAGCCTTTCCCGTCATAATGCGAGCTAATGGCCTAGGAATGTGCCTAGGGGTGCGACCCTTTGCTGCTTTTGCCATAGCTGTAATCATATCCTTCAGGCTAATCGGAGAAAAATCCGTTATGTTGAAAATAGATCGCTGTAGAGATGAGGCATGCTGTAGTGCGTGAACCACAGCTGTAGCTGCATCATCTGCATGAATCATATTCAAGAAGCTCTGGCCTTTACCGATGACAGGGAAGAACCCTTTTTTAGCCATTTGAAGCATGTTTTGGGTCTGAGCAGAATCTGCAGAATAGAACCAACCGAATCGAAGAATGATATACTGTAAACTGGGATGCTGTGTCAACATTTCCTCCATCTCGACATTAGATAGCAAATTGTCGCTGACCTGATCAGGCAGTGGCGTGTCTTGATAGATTTCCGCCCCATCCTGATCGCCATAGGTGAATATGACACTTTGCTGAATAAAGGTTTTTATGCCGTTCTTTTCCGCGGCTGTGATTAGATTCCTGGTTCCTTCGGTACGGATTCGATCGTTCATTACCCAATCTTTCGCTTTGGGAACGGCTTGCAAAGGGATTTTGGTGGCCATGTGTAAGATGGCATCACAGTCTCTAGTAATGTCGATCAATTGTTGTGCTTGAAATAGATCACCGCGGCGGGGAAGAGCGCCCATAGCTTTGAGCTGCTCCACATTTTTGTCGGATCGCGCTAGTCCAACTACTTCATAATTGTGTTGAACTAATTGCTTCACAATTCTTTTTCCAATGATGCCGGTGGCACCGGTTACGAAAACTTTCATAAGTCAGGTTTGATGAAGAAAAACTGATTTCGTTCAGTATTTCCTTACATACAAACCAAGGAAGCAAAATGTGACAGGGGAAGGATAGTATTTATCCAATACGAGTAAGTTTATCCGGATTTCCAACCACAAATATTCGCCTTATTCGCTTACTTTCATCATCCAAAGAAATGATCCAAATGGTGAGGCACTGCCCATCCTGAAAGAAACCTATGGCCGTTTGTGATAGAATTTCCATGGACCGAATCTCCAAATCATCGGGGGCGAATCGGGCGATATTTACCAAGAATTTGGCCACTTTCGCATCCCCAATAACCGGCTTACGGGCTGTAGTGACTTTTCCGCCACCATCCGCGATGAGTCGCATATCTTCGCTAAACAAGCTAATTAATGCTTCTGGATCCCCTTTCGTAATCAAATCCAGGAGTTGCTGGGCTTTTTCTAGCGCCACGGTACTATGTGTTCTAGTATGTGCGGAAGGGTTGATCTTCTTTTTACTTCTAGAAAAAAGTTGTCGAGCATTATCGGCTGATATTTCTAGGGCTTCGGCGATCTCCTTGTGACTGAGATCCATGGCTTCACGAAGCACAAAGACCGCACGCTCTTGGGGAGAGAGGTCTTCCATTAAGGAAGCCAATTCATAGTGAAGCAAATCCTTTATCTCTACCCCATCCGGCGGGGCAATGAAAGGCTCGGGCAGCCAAGGACCCGGGTAGGAAGTACGTTCCGCTTTCTTCAAGATATTGAGACAATGATTTATCGTGGCCCGCGCATAGTAGGACTTGGGCGCTTCGGAAGGAAACTGCTTTTCAAGAAACTTCAATTGCATGTCCTGTAAGATGTCTTCTGCCTGGGCGTAGCTGCCCAACATGTTATACGCCAGGTTGAAGATCATGGAGGAGTAAGGGAGCCCTTCCGCCGTCATAAATCAGTAGATTGATGGAGGCTCAATCTTACATTTTTTGCGCGAGAAAGGCAATATGCTTATCTCTTAATTTTAGATCACCATAATGATTAAGGTGCTTTACTTTGAATCCAATTTCCAATAATTGATCTTTAATTTTCTGTGCGGAATACAGTTGTAACCAGTGACTCTCCTTTGATCGACGATATTTAGTTCCTTCCTTTGTGAATAGGGAGATCTCTCGATTGAGAAAGCCATTTTTCTCCTTCACTTCAAGAAAGATTGTATAGTCCTCTTTTTCTATCATGCGAGCATAATAACCTTGCCTTCCAGCTAATCCCGGCTCGGCTACATCAAATAAGAAATACCCTTTAGGTACTAAAGCTTGATGAATAGTCTCAAAAATGGACCGAAGTGGAGGATTGGGAGAATCTGGGGCGGACAGGTAGTTGAAGCATTCCCCAATAGCAGTTACCAAATGCGCTTTTGGGATGGAATATCTATACAGAGATTGGGTTTCAAATTGGGCAGTTGGTACCCGATTATTAGCTAACTGGATCATGGCTACTGAAATATCGACGCCATAGCCTCGTAGCCCTCTCTTCGCCAATCTCTCCAATAATATCCCTGAGCCACAGCCAAGGTCAACAGCTGTGTTACCGGGTTCCAAAGGTAGGTTTCCTATGACTTGCACGGCAGCTTCTGCGAGCGCCCCATAATGTCTGTCATGAATGTAGGAGAGGTCCGATTGATAAAAAGGTTTTCCCAACTTAAAGTGGTTTAATAAATTGGTTACGACTAGGACTATTGGATGTATTTTTTGTGTCGATTTAAAAAGATTTTACATCTTCAAATTTTTAACAAATTAGCTTTCACAACGTTTTGTTGAAGAAAGATAAAATATAACATATAATGAAAGAAGCCGTTATCATCTCCACTGCCCGAACCGGGATTGGTAAAGCATACCGAGGTACATTTAACAACACCAATTCCCCAACAATGGGAGGTTGGGCTATTGCTGAAGCCGTAGCGCGAGCTGGAGTTGATCCGGCTGAGGTAGAAGATGTAATCATGGGATGCGCGCTGCCACAGGGTACATCTAGTCCGAATATCGGACGATTGACGGCATTAGCGGGGGGATTACCAGTCACCGTACCTGGTATGACCATTGATCGCCAGTGTTCCTCAGGAATGATGGCCATCGCAACTGCGGCCAAGCAGATCGTGCACGACGGCATGCAAGTGGCCATCGGCGGAGGATTGGATTCGATTAGCTTGGTGCAAAATGAGAAAATGAATACGCACCGGATGCTAGACCGAAACTTGATTGCTAAGCATAAGGATGTATATATGCCGATGCTACAGACGGCAGAGATTGTTGCAAAACGCTATAACATTAGCCGTGAAGCACAGGATGAGTACGGATATCAAAGCCAGATGAGAACCGCTGCTGCTCAAGCCGCGGGCAAGTTTGATCAAGAGATCTTCGAAGTGACTACGAGTATGGGCGTCATGGATAAGGAGACCAAGGAAATCTCTTTTCATGACAGAACCTTGAACAAAGATGAAGGGAACAGACCAACCACCACTTTGGAAGGTCTGGCAGGCTTACGATTAGTGAATGAAGGGGGAACGATTACCGCAGGGAATGCCAGTCAACTATCTGACGGAGCTTCTGCTTGTGTGCTAATGGATGGCAAGCTAGCAGAACAACGGGGCTTAGAGCCGCTGGGTGCTTACCGAGGAATGGCCGTGGCTGGGTGCGAACCAGATGAAATGGGAATAGGCCCTGTCTTTGCCGTTCCAAAGTTGTTGAAGCAGCACGGTTTGAAGATGGAAGATATCGGCTTGTGGGAACTCAATGAAGCCTTCGCCGTACAAGTGATCTACTGTCGAGATCAATTGGGAATTCCTAATGATTTGTTGAATGTAAACGGAGGCGCTATTTCTATTGGACACCCTTATGGTATGACGGGTTCTCGAATGGTAGGACATGCTTTGATCGAAGGAAAAAGAAGAGGCGCCAAATACGTGGTTTGTACCATGTGCGTAGGTGGAGGAATGGGAGCAGCAGGTCTTTTTGAAGTATATTAGAAATAAACGACTCAAGTTCCTTTGTTCGCTGAATAAACACCAATTTTCATGAGTACATTAACCATGATACGCCATGCTCAAGCCTCCTTTATGAAGGCTAATTATGATCAACTTTCTCCCTTGGGAGAGAAGCAATCGCGTGTACTTGGGAGTTATTTGGCGGATAAAGGAATGCGTTTTGATAAGATATATATTGGCCCGCTGAAGCGGCATTGGCAGACAGCGGAGGGGGTCAAGGAGATTTTCTTGGAACGCCAGCTTCCTTGGCCAGAGCCTGTCCTATTAGAAACCCTAGATGAGCATAAGGGGATGGAGGTGATGGCCAGTTTGTTGCCCGTTCTAGTGGATAGGTTTGAGGTGCTTCAGCAATGGAAGCGCGAAGCAGAAGAACAACCCGATAAGGCCAGAAAATATCAACTCCTGATTTTCAATCACGTAATGGCCCTTTGGGCAAAGGGAGAGCTGGATGTTCGAGAGCACGGCCTGGCTCCCTGGGCTGATTTTCGAGCACAAGTAAATTCAGCCATGAAGCAGATGGTTAGCGAAAATGGTAAAGGTGTGAAGGTGGCTGCTTTTACATCGGGCGGAACCATGTCCGCAGCGGTCGGCTATGCACTGAAACTGGAGGCGGATGAAAAAATCATGGAACTCAATGGCATTGTACAAAATACGGCCATGTCCACCTTCCTTTTTTCGGAAGATCGACTAACTTTAAAATCCTTTAATGAATTGCCGCACCTAGAGGGAGAGATGATCACTTTTGTCTAGATTTAAATGGCAAGCTAACGTCCTTTAACAACGTATTATGTCAAACAATTGGAATGATCAGGCAAAAGCCGTGAGGAAAGGAGAAGAATTAGATGTTGAAAAATTGGAGCCTTTCCTTCAGGAGCAGTTGAATATGCCAGGTGCCGAACTCAGTATAGAGCAATTCCCTGGAGGGTTTTCAAATTTGACGTATCTAATCAGACTAGGTGATACGGGTTTTGTGTTACGTCGCCCACCCTTTGGGGCCAAGATTAAGTCAGCCCATGACATGGGGCGAGAATTCAAAATATTGAATGCTTTATCCTCTTCCTACGATAAGGCACCCAAACCGCTATTATATACAGAAGATGAAAGTGTAATCGGTGCCCCGTTCTACGTCATGGAAAGAGTACAAGGCGTTATCCTACGGCCAAAGATGCCTAAAGAAATGGCTCCGGCTCCTGAGATTATGAAAGAAGTAGCCGTTTCGCTCATCGATACCTTTGCCGATTTGCATGCTGTGGACTATCAGGCTGTTGGTCTGGGGGATTTAGGCAGGCCAGAGGGGTACGTGGAGCGACAAGTGAGTGGATGGACAAAACGTTACTTTAAATCCAAAACAGATGAGATTGCGGAGATTGAAAAGGTAGCGAGTTGGTTAGCGGATAATCAGCCTGGGGAATCGGGAACCGCTCTCATACATAATGATTTTAAATACGATAATGTAGTGCTGGATTCCTCAGATTGGACCCAGATCATAGCCGTTTTGGACTGGGAGATGTCCACTATTGGAGATCCCCTGATGGATTTTGGAACTAGCTTAGGATATTGGGTAACCGGCGATGATCCAGATTGGCTGCATGCTTTAGCATTGAGTCCTACTATTCTTCCGGGGAATCCCGATCGATCTGAGGTCGTTCGACTCTATGCGGAAAAGAGTGGCAGGGATCTAAGCGATGTCGTATTCTACTATGTTTATGGTCTTTTTAAGATCGCCGTGATCGTGCAGCAGATCTACTATCGCTATAAGCATGGTTATACTCAAGACCCACGTTTTGCCAAGTTGAATCATGTGGTAAAAGGGCTGGGAGTGATGGCTCAATCAGCGATTCTAAAGAAAGACATTGATCGACTTTTTTAGCAGATCATAAACCTAGGGCCGAGCAAAGCCCTGAATTTTCCTTCCTGCTTTTTCTTTCTTCTTTGTTTCTCTATTTTTGTTGGATAGGCAAGAGCACTATTCCTGAAACGGTCTTGTCTGCGATTAAATCAACCTTTATAAAGCAAGTACCATGTCAACTGTAGGAGAATTAAATACCAGCAACCGAATCTTGATGGGGCCTGGCCCAAGCGATGTACATCCCAGGGTCTTAAAGGCCATGGCTACTCCCCTGGTCGGACATTTAGATCCTGAGTTTGTGACGATCATGGATGAGATCAAGACAATGGTACAAGCTACCTTCCAAACGCAAAATCACCTGACTTTCGTGGTTTCTGCCCCTGGAAGTGCTGGAATGGAAACTTGCTTGGTGAATCTCCTCGAACCAGGAGATGAAGCGGTCATCTGTATTCATGGCGTGTTCGGTGGTAGAATGACGGATATTGCGGAGCGATGTGGCGCTACGGTTACGAAAGTGGAGGCGCCTTGGGGAGAGCCTATCGATCCCCAGCAGGTGAAAGAAGCGCTGGCGAAGACCAAGCCGAAATTGGTAGCCATTGTACACGCAGAAACTTCCACAGGCGTTTTACAGCCGTTGGAAGAAATCAGTGAGATGGTACATGAGGCTGGTGCTTTACTGGTGGTAGATGCCGTAACTTCTTACTGTGGAGCGGATTTGCGCGTTGATGAATGGGGAATTGATGCGATCTATTCTGGTACACAAAAATGTTTAAGTGCTCCTCCAGGTTTATCTCCGGTTTCATTCAGTGATCGAGCACTAGCGGTTTTGGACAATCGCAAAACCAAGGTGCAGAGCTGGTTCTTGGATCTTAGTTTGGTTAAGAACTATTGGGCTGGCGCCAAGCGAGCTTATCATCATACTGCCCCTGTTTCTGCTATGTACGCCTTACGTGAGGCGTATCGATTGGTATTGGAAGAGGGATTAGAAAATCGGTTTGCCAGGCATAAACGCAACCATGAACTGCTGAAGAAAGGACTAGAATCATTGGGCTTTGAGTTTTTAGTCGACGAAGCTTATCGACTGCCGATGCTCAATGCCGTGAAAGTGCCAGCAGGTGTAGATGAGGGAGCAATTAGAAAACGACTTTTAGAAGAATATAATATTGAAGTGGGCGGTGGTCTAGGGAAGTTTGCAGGCAAAATTTGGCGCGTGGGATTGATGGGGGAAAGTAGCACGCCAAATCATGTGAATGTCTTATTGTCTGCCCTGAGAGACCTTATGTAGTGAAGTTAGTGGGGTGATTTAGTCCGCTTATGTAAGTACATTTTCTTCTACCTGCAAGAAGGAGATCTGATAAGGCCTTACACACCTTTGGCGGATGCCATTGTTGCGCCATTTTCGAGGCATTACTGGATAAGCGATCATATAAAAAGCTGCTGTGCGCTAATAGTCGAATCTTGTTCGCCATTTCGACTAGCTGACCGCTTTCCAATACATAACCATTTACGCCGGGAGTAATCCACTCAGTTCCTAGACCATTTCTCATCAGAAATACTGGCAAGCCAAATTCCATGGATTCACGAATATGGTGGAGGTGATGGCTTTCACTTGGTTTTGCTTTCGACTCCTCTATCTCGATGTATAATTTTGACATTCTGTACAAGGAAACGCTCTCCTTTGGGCGAACACAACTTACATTAGCCATGGACTCCAAGGCCCTTGAACCTCTAGACAAATCTTCCTTGTTGAAAAACCAGCACTGAAATCTGATATGTTCGCATTGATTCGCAATCGAACGAATAGATTGCAATGTCTTGCTAGAAGCTTCTCTACAACCTATAATTACCGAAAACCATGAATTCCCCTTTGGTTGAGACATTTCTCTATGTTGCTGCGCAGCCTTCAGGAAATAAGCGGGCAGAGGCATCGGAATGATATGTTGACTAAACCCTCCGATCTGGTAACTGTTAGCATACCTTTGACTTTCATACAACAATGCTGTTTTTGTTGATTTTCCAAGCCATCCAAGCATTTTTCGATATAAGACGGAGTAATTACTCGTTTCAGGATATTGCGCGATCAACGGCAAACCGAGTTTTCGACAGGCCCAAAAGACTACAGGGAAGTCTATACCATTCATGAAGATACTTAAGCCATCTTTTGGAATGGACAACAAATACTCCCAGATCTTTGACTGTAGCCGCAGATGCTGAAAACTACGGCTTTCAATCTCACTAGAAGAAATATGCTGGCGTGGAACTCTTTCCAGAATGGATGGGAGAGAAATGTCTTTCCCCACGGTGAGCAAGCGAACATCCACCTTCTCATTATATAGTCTTCTCGCTGTTTCTGCATAACGAAAACTCAGCGGAGTCTTACCCCGCAAGGGATAAATAAAGAGGAGTCGTGTCATAGGTTTGTTATTTGGGTGAAAGAGAGACCGTGTAAAATGGCACTAATCCCAGGTTTACTACCCTGCAAATCGTCTACACAAACCTGGGAAAAGTCATAGGGTCTTAATTCTTTAAGCCCGTGTCATAGTGCCAATCATGTGAAGGAGAACAGTTGGTATCGCTAGCATCATCATAGTGATGCTCTTTGATATCCCGCGGAGGACGATTGAAATATGTCTAAACTTGTGCCTTTTTTGTAAAAAATTGATTTTCAGTTATTTGGGTATAGTGATCACTCTTTTTTTGCTTCAAATTGAGATTTTTTTCTCGTTTTGGGAATGGAACGCAATCTTCAGTAGAATGAGACCGGAAATGGAAAAAAGTGGGATTATTACCATTTTCCGAAGGATTTCGGTCATTTCCCGAAAATGCCAGCGGCAAAGGCCACTTTGGGATAACTTATCGCGTGTGTGAAGAAGAACTGTGTAAAAACCTAAAGTTATGAGAGGAACAAGTGTCGCGCGTAGTCATCCCCAAGAGACAAATCGTAGTGTTGGTAAGCACCTAAAGAAAGCTGCTGACCTTTGTTGGTCCTGTCAGTACGTAAGATTGGGATTGTTGTTCAGTTTGGTACTGGCTCTCGGATTGATTAGTAGTACATCTCCAGAGGGGGAGATGTCTCAAGGACGCAAAGCCATCGGCACCCGGGCAGCAGACTCCCTGGCCTTGCTGGACTTTTACGAAAAGACCAAGGGCTCCCAATGGATTGAAAAGTGGGACTTCAGCCAAAGTATGGATAACTGGTTTGGAGTGACCTTAAACCCCTACGGGCGAGTAATGTGCTTGGATCTTGATGGGGAGCCAGATTGCAGTCCGACGAAACGTCGGGGAAACCGGATTAAGGGTGAGATGGTTGACTTGAATCTACCTTATTTGGAACATCTTTTCTTGTCAGGTAATCAACTTCATGGGCAAATTCCCAATTTCACTAAAATGCCCTTCTTACTTACCCTTCAGCTTTCTTGTAATCGCTTTACAGATACTATCCCGGACTTCGCCAATTTCACAAGATTAGTCTCACTAGAGTTGGACTACAACAAGCTAACGGGAAGCATTCCAGCCTTCGCTCATCTCAGCAGCATGCAGAACTTATATATTTCTAATAATAAGCTCAGCGGGATTTTACCACTTTTCAAGCATTCACACTTGTTGAAAAGACTCTATGTGCAGGGCAACCAATTAACGGGTTCTTTACCGCTCTTAAACGGAATGCCCAACCTTCAACGCTTCATTGGTTTTGGTAATCAATTTGAAGGAGAGATTCCTGATCTGCATATGTTAGGGCAGATTACGCATTTGAATTTGGGAGATAACAAGCTCTCTGGGAAAATACCAGCTTTGGATGGTTTGGTGCAGTTGCGATCCTTAGTCTTGGCCGATAATGAGCTAGAAGGGAGTATTCCTGACTTAGCGGCAATGAGTCACCTCATAGAGATAAACCTTGCAGATAATCGATTAACTGGTGCCATTCCAGATTTGTCTGGAAAGCATCAGCTCCGCTCACTTTTGTTGGCTGGTAACCAACTGAGCGAATGTCCAGTCCTTCGCAATTTGCCACAATTGAATCAATGTGCCTTCCAAGAGAATGCCTTTGATTTTTCCGATTTAGTACCGAACCAAAAATGGCTTCAGGGGCTGGACTCTTATGAAAAGCAATTGAACGAACGCCAAGATTCAGTCATTCAGCTGGCACAAGGTAAAGAGGTTCGCATCTCAGCTGGTTCGGACCGAGAATTAGAATCCAATACTTACACCTGGTTTAAAAATGGAACCGAGTTTAAAGTGCTGGAAGGAGAAAATACCTTGACCGCTCGGCTCTCCTTGGTGGAAGATCAAGCGACATACTATTGTGAGATAACTAACGATGCGCTGCCAGGGCTAATTTTTAAATCGGGCGTATTTATCCTGCAATCGGATAAACTAGAAGGGCCGATAGCCCTGGCACCTTTACCCTACGATGATCATTGGACCTTCAGCAAGTTGAAGGACGATTATGAGATTAATCTGATTGCAAATGATCAGATGAATGGTACAGCAGATTGGGAATTGAAACTGCTTAGCCGACCTGAGAGTGGACAAGTTGAGCTGCTGGAGGGAGGCAAGCTTAAGTTTGTTCCTAATGAGGATTTTGTAGGATTGGTAGAATTTGAATATGAACTCTGTAACAAGGCAGCCGAAAACCTATGCAACATTGCCTTTGTTAGCATTGATATCCAGGCCGAAATCTCACGTAGTGACACCACGGTACAGGTAAACTTCGATGACTTGCGTATTTTTCCTAATCCAGCCGTAAATGTTGTTAATCTTTCAACGGAGAAAGGCTTAGAATTGGAACAGGTGACTGTCTTCAATTTAGCGGGACAGCGAGTGCTGGAACAGCCCGTCTTGGATGGTCAAATTACAGTGGGGTCCTTACCTGCTGGAAATTACTTTATTGAGGCGAGAAGCGGGAAAAAGACTTTGGTCGAACAGCTGGTCGTGGTCAAGTAGAAAGGTCGTGAGTCGGAGATGTCAATTGACAAGACATCTCCGACTTCATCAGTTTAATAGTTTGAGCTTATTGCCCTTCATAAGAGATACGGTAGATAGCATCTGCGGAGTCATCCGATAGCAAAAGCGATCCATCAGGCATCATTTCTACATCTACAGGTCTTCCCCACTCACTCTGACTGCCCTCGGGTAGCCATCCTTCCGCAAAAGGTTCGTAACTCACCGCCTTATTGCCGTCCAATTTCACTAGCATTAAGCGATAACCAATTTTCTTGGCTCGGTTCCAAGAACCATGCTGAGCCACAAAAAGCTGATTGCGATATTCTTCCGGAAACATATCTCCGGTATAAAACTCCAGTCCTAGCGGAGCAACGTGTGGTCCCATCTTTTGTACTGGTGCAGTATACTCACTGCAGGGAGATTTGTCTCCGAATTTTGGATCAGAAAGATCTCCTTGATGACAGTATGGGAATCCGAAGTGCATACCGTCTTTCGGGGCATGGTTTAATTCGCAATGCGGAATTTCATCTCCTAACCAGTCTCTCCCATTATCAGTAAACCACAGATCTTGCGTTTCAGGATGCCAGGTAAAACCCACGGTATTTCTTACACCATGTTGTACGACTTCAAAGCCGGTTCCATCTGGATTGATCCGCGTGATTGAGGCATATACTGGGTCCTCTTTTTCACAGATATTACAAGGTGCACCCACTGGAACATATAGTTTCCCGTCAGGACCAAAGTCTATGAATTTCCAGCCGTGATGCGTCTCGGTAGGATACTTATCATAGATAACCTTAGGATCTCCGGGATCATCCAGTTTGCTTTCAATGTCTTCAAATTTAGAAATACGGCTTACCTCAGCAACATAGAGGTCTCCATCGCGGAAGGCTACACCATTAGGCATCTTCAAGTTCTTGGCTAGGGTGTATTGCTCATCTACTTTGAAATCTCCATCCGTGTCTTTCAAGGCATACACACGTCCATATCTTCTCGTACCTACATAGAGTGTTCCAGAAGGAGATAAGGCCATTGATCGGGCATTCCTCACACCTGAGGCGTAGACTTCTATCTTGAAACCTGGAGGAAGTTTGATATCCTCGATTGGCAGATCAACAGCAGGCGCAGTAGTACTTTTTTCTCCCACTCCTAGCATGACCATGCTCAATAGCAGAATGATAACTCGCATATAAGTTAGTTTTTGATTTTCCACATAAAAGTTGACCGTCAAATATACGATAGGGGAATCATAGCCCAGGCTTTAAGTATTGCAAATGTCAGATATAACCAATCCCGCCGGCTATTCCTCGGCAGTTCGGGCAAATCGCCCGCCATAGGATTCAGTGCGATCTCCCCCTGCCCAAGCTCCATATGGCCGGTAGGCAATAGGACTGTAGGGGTTAAATTCACTATAAGGTTGCCCATGCGTATAGGAGCCTCCACCTCGGTAACCAAAGCCTCCAAGCTCGGTATCTCCTTTCGGCCAGTCTTCGTTCGTTGCATAACCGTAGTAGGAAATACGTCCATCGCCATGACTTCCCTGAAAAGCCCTTCCTATTGGATCACCTACGGTGATCACTCGTTCCCAGAGACTGCCAGCGAGATCCATTACCCAGTAGTAAGAGGCGCCAAAAGTCTCTCGATTCTCGTCTCGTATTTGTGCTTCGGTCCAACCATTTTGCAACACCAAATTATCTTCTAGGTTCACAATTCTATCTACATTGGCTTTGCTAGCGCTTCCCCAAGGATACTGTGTGGCAAGGGGAGACTCAGGGCCGCGACATGCTTTGGTAAATTCCAGTTCCGTCATAGGACGAAGGCCACTCCAGTCCGCTAAAGCCATGGCATCGTCCCACCCCATAAAGTTATTGGGGCGACTGGGGTGTTTAGCTGCATAATGGTCTTCATCCATGTAGATAGAGCCTCTATGTGAATAATATCCTTTGCCCCCAAAGTTGGCGCGGAGCTGACTTTGGGTTTTACCTAAGCTATTCAAGAAATCGGCATAAAGGCCTTGGGTCGGCTCATATTTCATGACGTAAAAGGCTTTAAACCCTTTGGGATAGTTGGGACCTAATTCCCCTTGTTGATCTCCACGATATCGGTTTTGAGATAGGTAGTATAGTTTTCCTTTCTCTGCCCCGATCGGAATCGTTGCTTCTTCGGATTCAACCTTATATAGACCTGCTGGCTCACCCTTTTCGTCTGAGGTAAAAAAGGAGGAATAGTGTCTCGCCCGTTCGCTAGGATCTCCCAGGGTGAAAGAACCGGAAGGGATATATACCATTTCTATTCCATAGGCTTTGAGCTTTCCGGCCTGGGGATTAAAGCGGCCAAGTTTTGTTTGGTCAATTTGTACTTGAATCTTTGCTTTTATGGAGCCTCTAAACGATCGATTCGGAGAAATAAATAAGCCAGTATGATCGGAGGGCTCTTTGATGTTAACGCCATCAACAAGAGGGCTGTAGTTTTCGATAACTTCAGCTGTTTTGGGGAGGAAATGAGCATGGACATATCCGTACGCATCTTTTCTTAGGAACTTAAAGAAGAGCCATACGGCATCGTGGTTCTTCTCGTTGTACCAGGCATTATCCCAACTTACCGTGACTTGGGCATATAAACGGGATTCTCCATTTACCTCCTCTTTGAAGAGAATGGGATTAGAGAGGGTAAGATCGCTGGCAGATAAGGAAACGATCGTACAGAATAATAGTGCTACGATGAGTAGCTTGGAGTAAAAAGTCATGAGTCGGGTGTTTTGGTGATGTACAAAAAAGAGCATAACAGCCAGGTTTCGCCAACTGCATGCGCTTCTCCTAAATTATAAAATATTTCTGGCATCAGACAAATACGTATCTTATGGACTAATCTTAAGCACGAATAAAATAACAAGATGATATCTAGCATTCTTACCGATCAAGCGCCTACACCGGGCGGGCATTACTCGCAAGCAACAGTGTGGAACGGACTAGTTTTTGTAGCAGGGCAATTGCCCATTACGAAGACAGGAGAAAAGATTACAAGCTCCATAGAAGATCAAGCTCATCAGGTGCTTAACAATCTGAAAGCTATCCTCTCTGCTGCCGGCTCTGGCATGGATAAGGTGTTGAAAACTACCATCTACATTGCAGACATTGAGCTATGGGGAAAGGTAAACGATATCTATACGACCTACTTCCCGGATCATAAGCCTGCGCGTGCCATCGTTCCAGTCAAAACCTTACACTATGGCTTTTTAATAGAACTAGAAGCTGTTGCGGTAGCGGAACAATAGAAGATCAAAGGATATAATATTAAAGGATGGTAAATGTCTGAAGACTTGCATGTCCCTTTCATTCGTGTAGTTAATCACCTAGCCTGGGAATCAGCGGAGGCAGGGATGGACCCCTTTGCCGCGATTTTGGTAAAGGACGGAGAAATTGTAGCTAGTTCGAAAGATAAGTGCATCATATATTCCGATCCTACTGCTCATGCAGAGTTAGTAGTGATTAGCGAATACTGCCGATCCTCGAAATTGATTTCCTTAGAGGGAGTGAGCTTGTACTGCAATACCGAGCCTTGTGTGATGTGCAGTGGAGCGATCCATTGGTCGAGACTTAGTACGGTCGTGTTTTCGGTGAGTCAAAAGGGCTTGCAACAATTTAGTAAAGGGAAGCCCAAACCTAGTTGTGAGCCGATGATCAATATAGGAGGAAAGAAGACTGTAGTAATTGGTCCAGTATTGGAAGAGGAAGGGCTAAAGGTATTTGAGTCTTTTCCCTTTTTATCCAAGAAGGAACGCCACGCAAAAATGCACAAAAAGTAGTTAGCTGCTGAGCTGCTCGATCAATTGATCCATGAAGTGCAAACACTTGCTTAATTGCTCCTTTTCAATAAACTCATTGGCAATGTGACATTGGTCTACATGTCCAGGGCCACATAGGACTGCCTCAAAACCTTCTGCTGCAAATTGACCCGCTTCGGAGGCAAAAGCAACGGAGGTGAGGGAAGGCTCATTGACTAACGGTCTCGTAAATTCTACCACACTTGATACGGGAGAAGTATCCAGTGCGGGAACGAAAGGATACTGTGGAACCGTTTCAATGCGGAATTCTGGAACCTTGGTTTGACAAATCTGCTCCCTTTCCTGACAGTAATCCAAAAAGTCTTGCAGTATCTCCTGCCAATCATCCTTGGGAATAATTCGAAGATCCCATTGGATATGGCATTGATCAGCGACAATATTGGGCGCCAGTCCGCCATGGCAGATACCTGCTTGTAAGGTGGAATGAGGGGGCGAAAAACGATCATCGGTATGTCCATCTGCGATCAAGGCTTCGATCTTTTCCTCAAGCCAAAGGATTAACTTAGCTGCTTCTTGTATGGCACTAGCGCCAGTTCGAATCTGACTGCTGTGGCCGGCTCTACTATAAATGGTAGTTTCAAAGACCCCCATGCCTTTCTCGGCATTGGCAAGGTTCATACTCGTCGGCTCGCCAATGATAGCAAAGGCCGGTCTCTCTTCGTAATGTTCTCGGATAGCTTTCGCCACGATAGGCCCGGATAGACATCCTATTTCTTCATCATAGGAAAAGGCAAAATAGATGGGCTTTGCTAAACTGGCAATCTTCATCTTTGGAAGGGCTGCAAGGCAACAGGCAATAAACCCTTTCATGTCAGTAGCGCCTCTCCCATATAGAAGGTCCCCTTGGGCCGTCAGCTGAAAAGGATCAGTATGCCAATCTTGTCCTTCCGTAGGAACAACATCAGTGTGGCCAGATAAGATCACTCCTCCATCTACGGCTGGGCCAATGCGACAATGTATTGCCTTCTTGTTACCGTCTTCATTAGTGACATATTGATAATCTATCCCCGCTTGCTCTAGGAAGTTACCAATGAAATGTGCAATCGATAAATTGCTTTGCCCGCCCAGTACAGGGTGAGCTACCAATTGTTCCAAAAGGTGGATGGAATCAGAAAGGAGTGGATGTTCTGGCATAACATCGTGCTATTTCAGTATCGTAATTACAGGATTTAGGGAGAAGGATGAGAGCGGCTTAGTTCTTTTTATGAAACTTACGCTTTCTATTCATCCGGATGACTGCTTTTTCAATTCCATCTGGAGTTAGCGGGTACATCGGGAAAATCTGCCGGAGCGTTTGCACTGTATTTGATCCTGCCCAGTAGCGAGCTTGTAATGGATTCATCCAGGCGATGCGTGGAAAGTGCTTTTTGATCTTTTGCCAATTGCCCAGGCTAGAATAATCTAGCTCATAGGGCGCCATGTCTGCATCTCCAATGACGAAAACGCTATAGTTCTTATCGTCGGCAATGATCTTATCCACGGGAACAAAATCTCGTCGCCGTACATCACTATAGGCACCTCCGTAAATGGTATTGTGGAAATAATAGGTCTTCAGGTCATGCGCGAAACGAGTCTTCATCTTGGAGAATAGCTTCGTCACTGACTTGATATACGGGTGCATGGAATAGCCTCCATTATCGATCATTAATATAACCTGCACCTTATGGTCTATTTTTTCCTTTTCGTAAGGCAGAAAAATGCCGCCTTGCTTGAGTCCTTCCTTGATCGTTTTGGGAACATCTAGCAGCACCTCTGCTGTTTCGTCTTCAATGCCTTTCAAAGTAGCAAGAGCAGCATCGATATTATCGTCCTTAAGTATAGACTTCGTATCTACAGGATAGTACATGGGATCACCAACTACCCGGCGTGCCATTTTCCCGCCACCACCGCCACCTACTCGGACGCCACCCATAGCAGCGCCGCCATGACCATATGGAGACCGACCTCCGGTGCCGATCCAATGATCTCCACCTTCATGCATTCCTTTTTGCTGCTTGGCAACTCTTTCTAGGCGTTCGAGTAGCTCTTCCAGGTCTACCTCTCGGTAATCCGCAGCCCGGTCAATGGTTCTCGCTCCATCGCTTTCCTGCTGTGGATTGGTATCAGCCATATCAGGATCGTCTTGCTTGAGGATTTCCGCACCATCTACGATCTTCTGAATATCAAAAGTGGTTAAATGGATTTCATCCAAAAATCGATCTACTAGTTCCCTGACATCTGGCACCTCTAGGTCATCCTGATCCTTCAGCAATTCCTCCTTCCAGTTCTTGAAAGCCTCCGAGCGCAGAATGGCATTGTCTAATTTCTCTCCCCGTTTGATATCTACATCTAGAAAGTAGGAGTAGAAAGCGGCCGTAAATGGTCCAAAGTCGGCTGGATCTGTAGTAACAAGCCCTTTGAGCACCACATAGATATCCCCAAGGGTATTTACTAAACCCTTCTGCATCGCTCGTTTCAATTGGAGCAGCGTTCTGACATCTGCTACGAGATCATGTTCTCGAAAGTGGTGCGGTAAGCTTTGAAACATAATGGAATTCGGCTTTATCTACTAATAAGAATTTCGCTTAACGCGGATCATATCTGATTGGGTCTTAATCAAAACCCCAAGTCCTTCCCGAGATTCAATCTTAGCCAAGGCTTCATCTACTTCGAAGTTGCGCAAGTACTTCAACCAGTTCAGCAGCTCTCTAGTAGAAGGCGCTCGTTCTAATCCTAATTGACGGAACTGGTAAAAAAGTTGAATACACCTTTGTACTAGTTCTTCCTCTATATTGCTAAAGTGTTTCCCTACAATCTCTTTCATCAACTCAGGTTCTGGGAAAGAAATATAGTGATAGATGCATCTTCCCTTGAAAGCGGTCGGAAGTTCTTGTTCTCTATTACTCGTGATCACGATGGCCGGCATATCATCTTCACTCACTTCAACCTCTCGCCCCGACTCAGGTAAAACGAACTTTCTATGACTTAAGGCATACAATAAATCGTTGGGGAATTCGCGAGGAGCTTTATCAATCTCGTCGATCAATAGTACGGAGTTGATGTTGGTATAAGCTTTGGCTCCCGGCCCTAGCATGACGTAATCGTCGAGATTTTCGGTGTGACGCCCCCCTGTACTTAATTTGGTATCTAAGCCTTTTTCCTCACGTTGAGCGTTCAGCACTTCGATCTGCGAATCTCTTAGATATTTCACGTGATCAAATTTCGCTACAAATTGCTCTACCGTACTTTTAGATCCAACAGGATAAACAAAGAGATCCAAGCTAAGATCTTTCGCAAATTGTATAGGAAGCTCGGTTTTCCCAGTACCTGGTTCCCCTTCGATGAGTAGAGGCATGCCCAACACGCGGGACATATGAAATGCTTGCGCCAGTTCTGGGTCACATAGGTAGCTATCAGATCCGGTCCATGTCGTTGTATTCGCCATTCTGTTCTTTTATTGATTCTCTACTAAGGCTGCAATCCTTGCCTATTGGAGTTAGAATATTTCATCTTGCCTTAGTTATCAGGTAAATATACAACCCTATCTGTATTCCAACATGCGAAATTGGAACAAGTTCTAATTTTTAAGAAACTTTTCTTTTCAACAACTTTTTTGGCTGAGGATACTGCAACCTTGCGGGCGTCACTTGAACTTGTACTCTTCCTCTATTTGATTCATCAGAAGTGTTACCTGTTCTTCTACTCGCTTGAGATGATATCGCATATCCTTGGTACGTGATTGTTTATCTAGAACGAGGTTTCGGAAAAGGGGTTTCTCCAATAAATCCTGATAATCTAATGGAACATAGATCTTTTTGGTAGGTGTTTCGGTCTCTATCCGGAAGTGTGTTTGAGCGTAAGGTTTCAAATCTGTTTCTGACCAGGCGTTAAGTCGGTTAGTGAAGGACAGGACGAGCGGGTAGAGGAAGTCATGCAAATGGAGAAGATCGAGGCGTAGTTGATCATCAGAAACAAGTTCTATCCCCTTAGCGCGCAGGCGCTCAAAGGCTATGGTTTGAGGTTGGTAAAATACGACCCAGTTACAAAGCCAAAAGGAACGTTGTAAACCATCAGTTAACGGAACCGCATCTCCTAGCTGTTGATAAACCTCGGTTGTTGCTTTCTCAATGGTTTCGCAGCGTTCAATTCTCGAGCCAATGACTTCTAGTTCTTTCTCTAAGGTCTGGTAAATCTCTTCCATAATCTGCTTCTCAAAGCGGCGAGACTTACGGAATTCATTCCAGTTGTTGATCTGAACGGCAATCAAGATACCCAGAACGATCAAAGTTATTTCTCCTAGAATGTACTTCCATTTCAAGGATTTCAGTCGGTTGGTAATGGAACGCATAGGTGGCAACTAGTTGTCGAGTGTTTACCAGGGGCGTATCTGGTCTCTGTGCCAGAAATGCCCACTAGGTTTATCATCTAGTAAGTTAAGGATTTCTTGCGCAACTTCTTTGGGATGCCTTTCCGCTGCTTGTGTTCCCATATCTGACTTCACCCAACCTGGATCAAGCGCATATACCCCTATCCCTTGGTTTTTTAGCCGTTCAGCCAGTAGCTTAGTGTACATATTGAGTGCTGATTTTGACATCTTGTAGTGCGGCACATTCGCTCCAAACCCTTTTTCACTGAAAGAGCCCCAACCTGAGCTAATGTTGACAATATGAGATTGACCAGACACTAGGAAAGGAAGAAGCCCCTCTGTTAACTCTACCGTTCCGATGATGTTAACGGCGAAAGTGCGTCGGAGGAAATCCATATTCACTACGGGATTACTCCAGTTTTCCAGTAAGACAGCTGCATTGTTCACCAACACTTGAAGTTCTTGCCCGCTGTCGGCTAAATACTGTATAAGGCTTTTGATGGATTCAGGTCGATCTAAACTTAAAGTGAGACATTCACACGCGCTGTGTTCGATCGAACTTTTCCCAGAAGTTGAAGTGCCGATCACCTGATACCCTTCTTGCAGAAAGCGCAACGCCGCAGCTTTCCCAATACCTCGGCTAATACCTGTGATAAAAGCGGTTTTCATGATGAATTGAATATTTTGTGTTCATCGATAGTAGACGTAAACTGCTATATCTAGTCTATAACATTGGAGTAGATTTGCTCTCCGGTCTTGTTGTTTTCTAGGCGTAGTGAATCAATTTGACCTAGCCCTGTGAAGTAGATATTGAAGCCAACAATATGTCCAATACTACTTTGGTAAGTCATATCCAGCACCAAATCCTCCTGCAAGAATACCAGCCCTTGCTTTTCTCCAACCTTAATACTCAGGGACTGCCACTCATAGGGCTTAATACCCAATTTAGATAGATCTGTGTTTCGTCCATTAGAGGAGACCTCGCTAAACTTCGCAAAGGCTCGATGTACGCAACCTTCTTCAATTAAGGTAATGGCATGAGTCTCTTTTTTTCCAATGATTACAATCCCCATTATTGGGCAAGTCAGATTCATTAGGCTATCCGCCTTTATCTTGAGCGATAGGGTGAAATCATCACCAGATACTTTTTCTTCGAAATCATCAACGAGCACGTAATTTAAAATCAATCCCTTTTGGATTTCGATATGTTGTGCTAGGAGTTGTGATTTACTAATACTTAGGAGTGGGTGTTTTTGGCTTTGAGGAAGCGATAAGTAAGTGGGGATAAGATCCTTTTCTCCGTCTCTTACGGCAGCTATCCACTTTGGAGAATATACTTCTACGGTAGTCTCGCTGATAATGGAATCATTGGCAATCAATTTGGCGGTATGGACCCCCGGATAATAGTAGATGCTGGTTAATACGGAGTCATCCCTGTTGATCCGTTCTCGATTTTTTGGGTTCCAGGATTGTTGGATGAAAAAACTGTCAGCCTCAACAGCGCTAAGGTCAAAGTTGAAAATCACCGTATTGGGTAATCCACTTGTCTTGCTGTTTTGAGCGGTAAAAGGAACTGTTTGCTTGGCTAGCAGGATTCCTTTGCTGTTGTTATCCTGATTGGTTAGGATGTACCAAATAGCTACGCCTATTGTCAAGACCAAGATGATTCCGAAAAGCTGTGGTCTTGGTCGGGAAATAACGCGCTGTCTGAGGGGGTCAGGAAGAGCGGCAATGCTTTGCAGATGTAGTTTTTCAGCTTCTTGAAAGCTCAGCCAATCCTTGTAATCCAGGAATTGAGCGAGGGCATCTAAGGTGCTAGGGTGTGGGGTGCCATTATAGTTTTGCTGCCAAATTCTCTTCACAGTGGATAAACTCAATGATATACCTGTCTTGTCTTCTAGCAGCTCAATGAGGTTAAGATAATCTCGTTGTTTCCATTCTGTGCTAGCATGTGACCAGTCAAGCTCGTCTTCTATCCTTTTTTTGCAGTGATTAATGTATGGCAGTTGGTGATTTTCCATTTAGACGGTATTTGAACGCTAAAAGAACGAAAATTGGATTCGATTTTAGACGAGTACAAAAGACTTTTGGGCTACACAAATTAAAATCTTACAGATGAAAAAACAATTGATTGTGGCCTATTTGCTCTTCCTTAATTTTGGCTGCGGGCTTTATGCACAGACTTACTATGTGGATGCTCAGCAAGGAGATGATTTAAATGAAGGCTCCTCCGATGCGCCCTTCCAAACGCTTGAGCATGCAGTAAGCCGGGCCAATACACAAACGGGAAATGATCCGATCGTAATCAAAATGAAGCCAGGAATTTACTTGTTGAAAGATAAGGTAAACGTCAATCCGGTAAAAGTGGAGGGGAAGGATATTCGCTTCATTATCGAAGCTGAAATCATGCCGGATGATGAGGATTGGTCGCCTGCTGCCATGCCCGTTATCCAATCCATTTCTGCTAATAACTCGACTACTCAGTTTCCACATGCTACGGGAATTCTGGTAGCCTCAAGTCATGTAACGATACGAGGATTGAAATTTCTAGGCAATGCCAACCCTCAGGTCAAGTATTATTACCCCATTTCCAAAGAAGATCCAGAACTCAGTGATATGGTGGTCTCTCAATGTTATTTTATTGGAGATAAAGAGTCATCAAAAATTCAAGGAGGGATTTGGGCGCATGGGCGAGATAATGTAGTCTCTCATTGCATTTTCTATGAGTGTAGAAATGGCGTCTTATTTTTCAATAATGTCGATGGCTTTGTTATTGAGCATTCGATAATTTATGGCGCCTATGAAAGTGCCTTTTGGTTTGGGCCAAAGGATTACGAATTTACCTTTAAGAACAACATAATCGCTCATAATGCTAATTTCCTAGTTGGACCAGAACAGCTAAAGTACTCCTCCGTTTTTTCTAATTCTATTATTGCCAATAATTCCGGTTTTGTAGCCTATTGGTCTGCGGAGGGCGTTAAGCCTTTTTCTAAACCTGCTATCGTTCTTAAGGATACACGTACCGCTGGAAGGGTACAATTGTTAACTAATGAGGGGGTAGAGCATGAGCAGAGACATTTGCACCTCGCTGCCGGTTCGATAGGGGAGAACTTGAAGGCCGGCATCTTTACCAAGGACTAATCCATAGTAGTTAACTACTCGTGATCTTCTTGCTAAGAAACCAAGGATAACAGCCCAGGAAAAGGGCTGTTATTTTTCGAAGTTGGCCTAATTTTCCAAGACTGTTGTAATCCACCAAACATTTCCTTGGGGATCTCTGAAACCTCCTGTTCGACCATAGTCCTCGGTGGACATTTCCATGACGGAAACAGCTCCAGCTTCCAATGCCTTTTGGTAGGTAGAATCGGCATCTTCTACATAAATGAACAAACTGGCTGGGTGTGTCGGCCAATCGTTTGTACTATCAGCCATCATAACAGTTGATGCTCCGATCTGTACTTCGGCATGCATGACGACTTGCTCGTCCCTCATTCGCCGGAAGGTTTCTTTTGCACCAAAAACTTGTTTTGCAAATTGAATGAATGCATCAACGCCCCCGATAATGAGGTATGGCATGATTTGTTGGTGTCCTTCTGGTAATTTCATAGTTTAATTTTTGATTCGTGATGGTACAAAACTAGTCCAGCGTGATCGCTGAAAATTGGAAAAACACGACATCATTTGAGCGCGATGAATATTTATCTGCCATTAATCGTCTATCATGATTCTTCTCGATACTCCGTCCCTTCAGCGTTTCCAGAGAAGAACACCTTCGGATGATAACCAGAAAATTGCTTGAATTCGTGTATGAAGTGAGATTGGTCGTAATATCCCGTTTCATAGGCAATTTCCGTTAGCGATCGTTTGGGGTTGCCATATGCATCCATAGCGGCTTGAAAACGGATGATCCGTGTATACAACTTTGGCGAAAAGCCAGAGAATTGCTTAAACTTTCGCTCAAACTGGCGAACGGAAAGATAGGATTGATCTGCTAAGTCTTTTACCGTAGTTATGCCACGCCGGTGGATGATGGATTTGATAACATTTACGGCGGGAATGTTTTTCATCTGAAAGTTACCCTTAGCTCTTTGGGTTAGAAATTCAGCCAAAATCTTGGCGCGTATCTGGTTGTTGCTGGCTAGCATTATTTTCTCTTCTACCTCCCGACCTATTTCTCCTAGTAAATCTGATAGGCCCAGCATTTGATTACTCAAGGCGGTGGGTGGATGATCAAAAAGCCGTTGTGCGGCATAGGGATAGATATAGGCCCCAAAGATTCCGAAATGCTCGTCGGTAATGAACCTGCGAAATTGATTGGTCTGAGCATGTATGAGAGAGTGGACTTGCGGGATGTTTACCCCATTGGTGATCTCTGTAAAGCGACCTTTATAGTGGAAGACAAGCTCCAGGCATCCATCCGCCATGGATCGATAAACATATGGGATTTGCGTTTTTGAAGAACTCTCTAAGACCCAAAAGAAGCGAACGTAGTCCTTTAAATGGGGCGGCGATGGTAGTTTTTGATAATTCATAGGGTCAATGTAAAGATGGTGGTAGAGGCTATTCAAAAGTACATAAGTAGACCTAATTAATCAATGAGCCTAGTTTCATTATGAAGGAGGGGTTAATAGACTTGTTATTCCCAATTTGGGAAATCAATCCCATTTTGAAACAATTGCACCAATATTGGATTATGCAAAGTACTGATATTCAGTGTTTTATTGTTTTGGCCTGGCTTTTTCACTTAAAATGATCAGAGCAAAGGCTCCTATACCGACTAACATCTGGTTTTCATGAATATAAATGGGTTTTAGGTAGAGTAAAATTAGTATGATTTCTAATAGAGTGGGCAGCAAGTGAAGTTTGCAAGACCAAGGACTTGAGTGCCCACTTTTTTCCGTCCCCATTGCAACATTGAAAGGTTATTTAATAGATATATTGGGTTAAAGGTAGGAGTGTGGACTATCTACATTTCTGCTACAGCGGGCAATAAGTGACTACTGGCAATAGCCGAGTTATTTACGTGCCCGCTTTTTTTTGTGGGATACCCATCTATCAGTTATTTCGCGTACTTGTCTATCGCGATCTTCCCGAAAGGGGATTGAAACTCCCAATATAGGAGGATGAAGAGCTTGGTGAGGTTGTTAAGTGGTTGAAAGTGAGTGTATTGTATTTTTGGCCTGGAGTTTTCAATACAAGCAGTATCAGCGCAAGTGTTGATCAAATACTATGAATAATAGGGTTTTAAGAGATATATAATTGGGTTTAGGGTTTTAGGTACAGGTTACAACTGATCTGTACTACAGCGGGCACCAGG
>ENA-UENT01000164-UENT01000164.1-marine-metagenome-genome-assembly--contig:-NODE-164-length-49609-cov-3.656669_pt1 | contig 49609 bp, 40 predicted proteins | sample MGYA00237879_ERZ529330 | MGnify/ENA primary metagenome ERZ529330 (study PRJEB26372, sample SAMN05368345) | marine metagenome | biome: cultured habitat; feature: ocean water; material: water; isolation... | reverse complement strand
CATCGAACAATGTTTTGCCGGGCCTCCCGCATCAGGTTATACCCAATTGACTGGTCAATCTGCTTTTGAAAGTTGTGGAGGGAGACCTTAGCCTGACGGCTATGGAGAAGTAACCCACCTCTTCAGCCTGAGCCAATTCTCAAGTGGTGAGAATTGGCTCAGCTCATATCCCAAAAGAATCTCTCCTTCGGTTTTGATGCTGCCCCAAGTCCTTTATAAAAGGCGATGGCTTCCTGATTAAAAACTGGAGTTTGCCATTGAATTATCGAGTAACTCTCTTTTTGGGCAAAGTCTTTTATGGCTTGCATCACCTGCGCTCCAAAACCCTGTCCCCGAAAGTTCTCGGCTAGATACAAACAATCCAAGTAGAGATATAAATGCGCATCCCAAGTGGAAAATTGCCGCATAAAGGTGGCATACCCAATCAACTGCCCTTCAATCTCCAGCATCCAGCAGTGAATGCCCAACCCAGGGTCGAACAAACACTGACTCCAGCGCTCCAGTTTAGCTTTTGGATCAAAGGGCGATTGCTCCAGGTCAGCATGGGCTTGACAGAATTCCAATAATGTTGGTAGGTCCTCCCTTTGGATATTCCGGATTATCAAGCTTTGCTTAAAATCAGCAGGCACACTCCATCTTTGCACCAGCAGAAGCATCTGAGCCTTCGGTAGCGTAGCCATCAAATTTCCACCATTCAATGCCGCCTATCAATTCCTTTACCTTGAATCCAAGACGAGCCAAATTCAGCGCCCCTCGGGTTGAAGCATTACACCCGATACCGTCGCAATAGCATACATAGGTGACTTCTTTATCCAGGTGCGCCGTGGAGGCTGCAGTCATTTCACGATGTGGTAGATTAATAGCCATCGGGATGTGTTCCTTATCAAAACCAAAAGCCTTCCGCGCATCTATAGGAACTACTTTTTCTCCTTTTTCGAGCGCTTCGAACAAGTCTGCCGGGTCCATCTCAAAGGCTAACTTGCTTTCGTAAAACTTAATTTGCTCTGTCATGATCTTGTTTTTTGATGTCTGGAACAAAGGTAATTGCTGCACTCGCTCGTACCAATTTTTGGAGTTGAGCCATCCTCAATTATCGTTGAAATATTTTCAACTTCAGTGGCTATCGAATATTGTACTTTTAGGATATGGAAATTAAGCACTTCAGATTGATCAAGACGATAGCAGAAGAAGGGAATATTAGTAGCTCTTCCACCCGCTTATTTCTTACGAAGTCGGCCTTAAGTCATCAATTGCGGGAATTGGAAGAACAACTGGGCTTCAAAGTGTTTCACAGAACTAGAAACCGCTGGCGATTGACGGAGGAAGGGGAGGCCTTGCATGAGCTGGCCACAGAGGTATTGACACGCATTGAAAACAGTTTTCAACATATTCAGCGGATTCAAGAGGGAGCGAAAGGGACGATTAGGATTAGTACGGAATGCTATTCGTTCTATCAGGGTTTACCCAGTTTCATACAGAAGATGGCCGTTCTTTATCCGGATATCTACGTGAATCTAATCTTAGATGCTACTCATCAGCCCATTACCAAGTTACTTGCCAATGAGATCGATATGGCGATCGTCACTAGCCGCCCTACCTCTGATCAACTCTCAAGCATTCCGTTATTCGAGGATGAGATTTTTGCTATTCTCCATCAAGAAAATCCGCTAAATAAACAAGATTTTATCGAGGCGAGCGACTTCAGCGATGTTCACCTAATTATACACTCCTTTCCGCTGGAGACCGTCTCCGTTTATCAACAATTTCTTCAACCCAACCAGGTTCATCCCGTCCAGATCTCGGCTATTCCGCTGACAGAAGTTTCTCTTGAAATGGTTAAAACCAATATGGGCGTGATGTGCATGCCAAAATGGGCATTAGCACCCTTCTTACTCCCTCCAGAACTCGTCTTCAAGCGCCTAGGACAAGCAGGTCTAAAACGCACCCATCACCTAGTATATCGAACGGTCGACCACAGTAAAAAATATATCCGCGACTTTGCGCTAAGTTTTCAAGAAGAGTTTGATGAGAAGTAAGCTTTGATTTTGCCTAGAATCGACAAAGGCTTTCTACCCACTTGACAAGTATAATTAGGAGTACTAACTTTGTTCTTCATTGATCTGCCTTTGTATGACTGAAAGTATCTTCAATCTCGCTTTTCAACAAGATGACGTTAAGAGTAAAATTGTCGTGGCTCTTGAGCGCATCTCCGAAGTATTCAGAGCGCTCTTATGGGAGCATGCCAAGACTATTGGCCTGAGTCCTATTCAAATACAGATACTGATTTTCGTAGCCTATCATCAGGAATCCCTTCGTAATGTCAGTCATCTAGCCAAAGAGTTTAATGTGACCAAGCCAACGATCAGCGATGCCGTCCGAGTTTTACAAAAAAAGGGATTGATCAGCAAGCATCCTGCCGTTTATGACAACCGTAGGTATTCCATTGCCCTCACTCCTGAAGGTGAAGCTATTGTCAAGGAAACTGAAAATTTTGCCGAACCGATCAAAAAACAATTGCAGTCAATTTCTGATGAACACCTTTCGCTCTTCCACACCCAGCTTGTCGATTTAATAGCCGGACTCAATCGCAGTGGAATCTTGTCTGAACAACGAACCTGCCACAGTTGCCGTTTCCTTGAGAAGGATAAGGGTGAAGCCTTTTGTAAACTAATGAAGAAGCCCTTATTAGCTGATGATATACGCGTAGATTGTCCTGAATTTGAAGCGATTTAAGTCTAACCGTATGTTTTGATTAAAACATAATTGCCTCCAGGCATTTTCCTACCCATCCAATAGCGTAAGCAATCGAAATAGGCCTACTAGTAGTAGCTCTTTTAGAAACAATGTTTAAATTGTTCGACTAACGAATTACAATTGTAGAAAACCAACCACATGAAGAACCTATCTTCCTTGGCGAGCTTCTGTATTCTTGCTGGCCTACTATTGACCTTTTCCTGCACAAATACTGACCAAGCGCAGTCTGACCCAAATCAAGATCAAGAAGAATGGCAATCTCTATTCAATGGGAAAGATCTAACGGGATGGGATATTAAAATGGCAGGCTATCCGGTAGGCGAAAACTTTCGAAATACCTGGCGCGTGCAAGACAGTATGATCCGGGTTAGCTATGATGATTATGAGCAATTTGACGAAGCTTATGGCCATATGTATTATCAAGTTCCATATTCCTATTATAAGATTCGGTTTGATTATAGATTTACGGGGGAGCAGACACCTGGCGGAGCTACCTGGAACGTTCGAAATAGTGGGATCATGGTGCACTCTCAATCCGCAGCAAGCAATGAGATTGGGCAACATTTCCCCGTATCCATTGAATTACAGCTTTTAGGTGGTCTGAGCAATGGTAAAGAACGTACCACAGGCAATCTGTGTTCTCCAGGGACTGCGGTAGTTATGGGGGACACCATCAATTATAGGCACTGCATCAGCTCCTCATCTGAAACCTATAATGGAGATCAGTGGGTTCATGCCGAAATGATCGTATTGGGAGACTCAACCATCATTCATCTCATTGAAGGAGATACCGTACTACAGTACGATCAACCACAAATTGGAGGTGGCTTTACCAACATTAATCAAACTCGGGAACACTGGGAAGGGTTTGGCATCACTAAAATGGACGATTGGGTAGCACAAGCAGGTACCTTGTTAGGAGAGGGATATATTGCCCTTCAGGCCGAAAGCCATCCCATCGATTTCAAAAACATCGAATTACTGGACCTAGTCGGATGTAAAGATCCAAAAGCAAAAAACTATAAATCGTATTTTGTCAAGGCAGACAATAGCAAGTGCCAATACTAGTGTCCTGCGAAGGTAGCCCCAAGACCTTGCGTGTAAGATTTCCACAATTCGAGTATTTTAGAATAACACACGACCAAACACCATTACCATGAAGTCTCTGTTATACTCAAGTATGCTATGCCTTGGGCTCGCACTAACCTTGACAAATTTCAGCTGCCAAACACAGGAAGCTACGGAGGAAACTCTTGTTCCAGATTCCTCCGCAATATTCGCCATTAACCATATTGGTCTAACTGTTAGAGATTTGGATAAAATGGTGAATTTCTACCAGGATGTTTGTGGGTTTAAGGTTTTAAGTCAACAGAAAATAGGCAGTGATATAGCCTCCAGTAAGCTATTGGGTATACAGGATGTCTCCTTCAAAAAGGTAGTGCTTCAAGCACCAAATATGCTATTTGAGTTGACAGAATTCCAACCGTCACGAGATTCGGTTATTCAAAACATGCCTCCGGAAGGACCAGGCATGACCCACACTTGCTTTCAGTCTCCGTCCTGGGATCCTGGGTACGATAAATTCATCAAGAATGGAATTCAACCCTTGAGCAAGGGAGATCACGCAATAGATCTAGGAGGATATGGAATCACCTATGCCTATGCGCACGATCCAGAAGGGAATATGATCGAAATGGAGCAATTGGACCAGGCGGTACTGGAAAAAAGCGGAAGAGACAGTGCCTTGTTGGCTGATCATCCCTTGTGGATGACCCAGGTGGCCCTGATCAGTCCAGAGGTGGAACGACTGGCAGAATTCTACCAAAAGTTACTAAGTAAATCCATTAGCCGCCGAGGTGAATATAAAGACAATCTTAAATTAGACAGTATTGCCAACAAGGATCAGCTAGAACTCAAAGCTATCTGGATCACCATGGATGGGCCAGCGAAAATGATGGAACTCATGCAGTACCAAAACCCTAAAACGGGCCCCACCAAAACACAATTACCTACAGATCTGGGATATCATTTCTCCTATGAGACTACAAATATTCAAGGAGAGTACTTGCGGATGAAGGAAATGGGCGTGGATTTGATCAGCCCGCCTCAGGACATGGGGCAGTACTGGGCATTTTACGCTAGGGATATTGATGGAAATCTATTCGCCCTACGACAAGTCAAAGAAGCAGAAAGTCCGTATTCGGCTAAGAACTTCCTTTTTGCTAAATCCTAAGAAGCTGAGAAACCTACCCTTATGAATAGAAGTGTTGTCCTCATAATTTCCAGCCTGGCGATCATCACACTGGCAGGCATTTTCATCTACAATTCTACAACTAACGCTGAGCAACAACGGATGAGTGCAGCGGCTGAGTTGTACGAACAATATTGCAATAATTGTCATAGTGGACAAGTGGCAGAAGCCCCCTTACTGGCCTCTTTACAAATACTGTCCAAGGAGGCCTTAGTGACCACCTTAACCACAGGAGTGATGAAGAATCAAGCCGCAATGCTATCTTCTGAGCAGATCAATGATGTAGCCGACTATCTTTCGGCTGTCAACCCGGGCTCCACCACCACGGCTACTCAAGGACAATGCGACAATTCGAAAGAAAATACAAATGCTGTGGATACCCATCCTGTTACCAATTGGGGTTTTAATCTGCAGAATCACCGATATATCTCACCGCAGCAGACCACTATCCGAACGGAAAACGTGCAACAATTAAAATTGAGTTGGGTTTTTGCTTTTCCCAATGCCACAAGAGCTAGATCACAAGTGACTGTTTATGACCAGGCGTTGTATACATCCAGTCCCACCGGCCTCATTCACGCCCTAGATCGAAAGACGGGCTGCATCCGCTGGACCTTTCAGGCAGAAGATGAGGTAAGAAGCTCCATCACTATTGGATTGGATGCCGATGGTAAAGCAGCGAAGCTATTCTTTGGAGATTTCAAGGCTAATGTCTACTCCTTTGATTTAACCAGTAAAAGCCTGGACTGGAAGGTAAAGGTTGATGAACACCCCGTAGCCACCGTTACTGGATCACTCAACCTCTTCGAAGATCGACTTTATGTCCCGGTTTCTTCCGGCGAGGTTATCAGTGCCATGGATTCTACCTATGCCTGTTGCACCTTCCGAGGCGCCGTTGTGGCTTTAGACGCTGCGTCCGGCAAGCAAATATGGAAGCAACATACCATTGCAGAAACACCACGAGAGCAAGGAAAAACCAAGAATGGGGTACCCATCTTCGCTCCATCTGGCGCCCCTGTTTGGTCTAGTCCCACTATAGATGAAAAGCGCCGCTTACTTTACGTAGGCACGGGAGAGAACTACACCCGTCCTACCTCCAAGACAAGTGACGCCATCTTAGCCTTATCCATGGATACAGGAGAAATCATTTGGTCACAGCAGGCCCTAACAAGAGATGCCTGGAATGCAGCCTGTGTTATACCAGGTGCACCAAATTGCCCGCCCGATCATGGCCCAGACTTTGACTTTGGTGCGCCACCTATGCTCGTTAGCGATGAGAACGGCAAGGATTGGATTTTTGCGGGGCAAAAGTCAGGAATAGTATATGCCTTAGACCCAGACAATAATGGAACCTTTGCCTGGGAGCGTCGAGTTGGCCGCGGAGGCATCATGGGTGGTGTTCATTGGGGAATGGCTTCTGATGGACAGCACCTCTATGTCCCGATCAACGACCAAAGTGTCTGGCCAGCCGACAAGGATAAATCTCCAAAGTGGGGACTACACGCACTACAGATCCCAGATGGGACTCCCATATGGTCCACCATTGAAGAAGATCGTTGTGGAGAAAAACCGGTGGAATGGGCTTGCGCCCCCGGCATTTCAGCAGCTATCTCCGCTACCGATGAGTTAATTTTCACGGGAGCCATGGATGGATGGCTTAAGATATATGAGGCAAAGACGGGTAAAGAAGTTTGGGCCTTCAATACGCATAGAGACTTTGACAGTGTGAATGGAGTAAAGGCCTACGGCGCTACCGTGGATTCGGATGGTCCGGTAATTTACGAAGATCAATTTTTCATTACTTCCGGCTATGCCAAGTACGGCGGGAAAGCGGGGAATGTGCTATTGGCTTTTGAATTAGCGGATTAGCCCAAGATGCATTGATCAATGAGTCATAAGTAATCCTACATGAATCTTCAACCTACCCTTTCTAATGAACTGGTTCTACTCAGGCCCTTGGAAGTTCAAGATTTTGATGCCTTATTTGAAGTAGCTAAGGATCCATTGATCTGGGAACAGCATCCCTGCCCAGACCGGTATCTCTCTGAACCTTTTGCCACTTTCTTTGAAGATTCTCTGGAATCAGGTGGTGCGTTGGTCGTGATGGATCAAGCCCAGCAGGTCATCATCGGCAGTTCCCGCTTTAAGCCCATCCTAGGCGCGCCTCTGGCGGTAGAAATCGGCTGGTCGTTCCTCGCCAGAGCCTACTGGGGCGGGACCTACAACAAGGCTGTGAAGCATCAGATGATGGCACATGCCTTTCGGTTTATAGAAGACATTGTTTTCTATATCGGGAAAGAAAACATTCGATCCCAGCGAGCTGTGGTTAAATTGGGAGCTGAGTTGGTTGAAGGCCCCGCCTATGCGCATTTAATCGCAGATAAAGTCAATGACCTCTGTTTTCGGATCAACCGAGGCGAATGGGGGAAGAGATGAGCTCTACTGGAGCTCCATTTTTAAGGCTAAAGCAAGAATAATTCTTATTTTGTTGATCTTCCAAATAGAAACAATCTATTGGCGAGCCTATTCATCACCTTTTATGCCCTTGCAAGATGTCATATAGTATTAATGAAAGTAATCTCGAGCGACAACAAATGTTAGCCCAAGGCTTGGGGTACCTATCTAATAAATATTTCCAGTTACTTCCACTCCAAGCCAATCCTCGCGTGTTGGATCTCGGTTGTGGCCTTGGAGAAACTACTCGCCTCTTAGCCAAATTCTTTAATCCTTCCGAAATCGTAGGTTTTGATCAGGACGTCAATCTCTTAGCCTATGCTCGTTCGAGAGTTGGAGAAGAACAATCAAATTTCACCTATACGGAAGGTAATGCCGAGCAACTCCCCTTCGAAGACAATTCTTTTGATCTGGTTTTCTGTCGCTTTTTGTTACTCCATGTCCCCAATCCTCAAGCTGTGGTAGAGGAGATGGCCAGAGTTTGCAAATCCGGAGGAATTGTGCTGACTCAAGAACAAGATACAATGACTAGTTCTGGGCTTTATCCCTCAAATTGGGCCTATGATATGGTCACCGAGGGCTATCAAAAATCCTTCAGCCATCCTCAGGTCGGCCGTCAATTGCCTCACCTCTATCGAGGAGCCGGGCTCCCAACTCCCACCATTCGCTCGAACACCTTTTTACTACCTAATCCAAAAGTGGGCAAACGCATCGTAAATCTTACCGGACAAGCCATGGTAGCCGAGTTGCTGAAGCATCGTATACTAGAAAGGGATAAAGTAGATGACTTCTACACAGAACTGCAAAGAGTCGAGGACTCCGAAGAATACACTTTGTTGTCAGATCCTGTAGTCACTTGCTGGGTCAGAAAACCATAGACAGAAGATTGTAAATTAGGCTTTCTTTATGACTACTTAAACACTCCCCTCTTGCCCTGCTAGAGCTCTGTGTGATCTAGCACACAAAAGTCGCGATACCTAGTACTTACCTTTGTCGCTGACTCTACTTCTTCATGCTACAAGTATGATGCAGGCCTTCGAAGGCCTAGGTATAAGCCAAGGTCAATGTACGGCTCTTTGCAATTAACCGGTATTAAATCAGTGAAGTAAAATGACGCTCAGCAGGTCAGTATTGGCGCATTTTTGGGGAAGCCTCCTTCTACTGTTCTTCCCTTTAGTACTTGCTGGCCAATTTGCCCAACGCATACGAACCGCACGCCCTTCCGTGACTATGGGTACCTATACCATTGGCAAGGACGTGCTGCAATGGCAGGCGGGCACAAGATGGCAGGAGGTGCATAAGGATAAGCTTGACCACGAGGTTCTCCAATATAAGAATGTATTGAGGTGGGGCTTCTTGGAGCATTGGGAAATGAGTGGGGTACTCAATTATCAACTAGATTGGGCTGAAACCAGGGGGAGTCGTGGCGCCACCCAGGGAATCCGCACCATTCGTCTGGGGGTAAGACATCATCTCTTTGAAAAAGCCGGTTTTTTCAAAGCTGCTGCCCTGCAAGGGCGGCTTTGGCTGCCCTTTTCCCATCGGGACAACCGACAAGAAATACTCGGTGGAAGGATTATGGCTTCCGTAAGTTATCGTTTGCTAGGGAAATTACAACTTATCACCAATGGGGGTTGGAGGTGGACTGGCCAAGCCTCATCCAAGGCGATATCTTTTTTTTCATTGCGCTTTTCACACCCGCTCAGCCGAAAGTTAGTTTTAGTAGCAGATTACTTTAGTGACTCCAAAGCGTTTGAACCAGATTATGCCATCGGTATTGGCTATTTTATCCACACAGATTGGAAACTTGATATAGCGGTAGGCAACCTTGGCGATTCCTTGAAGCGCCACAGATATCTCGAAATCGGCTGGGCTACTCGAATCCATTGGCGCGAGTAAATAGCTAGATTAAGTGGTGCGACAATAGATACTTAAGGCTTGATCAAGCCATATTTCCGGAGTATGGGTACGACCTCTTTCATGGGTAAGGCCTTGCGCTCATGTCCAAGATGTCCTTTAGTATCCTCAGCAGCCACCAAAGAATTCAAAATGGCCTCCTCGGTGGCTTCAATCACACCAAGAAATAGGGGGGACATCGCTTCATTCCGCAAAACCTCGCCAGTCCGTAATGAGCTATTAGCTTGGTAGGGAATTCGCAATTGTTCCTCGGTGGAAAAAGCGATTACATAGTCTCCGCTGCCATTGGAAGCAATTCCTCCCGTTTTAGCCAAGCCGAACATAGCTCGTTTAGCCAGTCGTTTAAGGTTTCGGGCATCAAGGGGTGCATCAGTAGCCACGACAATCATGCAAGAGCCGTCCGCACCATCTTGGAGTTGGCGTTTAAAGTAGTACTCCCCTAACTCCACACCAACGGGAGCCCCGGCAATCTGTAGGACCCCCCCAAAATTACTCTGTACCAGCACGCCAACCGTAAAACCACCCAAACTTTCGGGCAATTTGCGAGAGGCAGTACCGATTCCTCCTTTAAAGCCAAAGCAAGAGGTACCCGTTCCAGCTCCAACACTACCCTCCCGTACTGGCCCCGTACTAGCCTTTGCTATAGCCTGATGTACATCTTTAGTTTCCACATGTTGTCCACGAATATCATTCAACCAACCGTCATTGGTCTCTCCCACAATTGGATTGACGGAGCGGACGGTTTCATTTTCAGGAAGCTTTAAGGTGTAATTGATCAGCGCAGAGGCTGCGGTGGGAACACTGAGCGTATTGGTAAGAATAATAGGTGTTTCAATATTCCCCAACTCTTCCACTTGGCTATACCCCATCAACTTACCGAATCCATTGGCCAGATGCATGGCGGCCGGAACTTTGAATTGGAATATATTCCCATCGTGTGGTAATATAGCTGTCACCCCCGTTCGAACACTATCGCCGTAGATCAGTGTTTCATGCCCAACTTTCACTCCAGTCACATCAGTAATGGCATTGTGTTGGCCCTTCGGTAATACCCCAATCCTCACCCCATAATCACTTAGGCGATTGGAGCTTTGAGCATGGATATAGGATGAGCATACAATAATGAGTAGAAGGAATATTAAGGGTTGCTTCATATTAGTGAATTACGAGATTCGGTAAATGTGGGAGCGAGAGAAGGCCCCTTCACAAGTTCAAGTGCCACTAAAGATAGAAAATAAGCCCTCACGATTGGAAGTATCTCCGCCTATCATGGCTAAGCATCCCCTTTCTTAAGCGCAGCAAGGTAAATTGGGCTTGCATTTCGTAAATACGAGATATTTTAAGTGGAATCCCAGTATTGCCTTAGCTACATTTGAGCCATGGATAGCCAGACACCTAGTTTCACTTTCAAGCAACAACTACTTGCCGCTTTCTTAGTTTTTCTCGGAGCCATTATGTTCTCTACCAAGGCTGTGATGGTCAAATTAGCGTATCGCTACGAAGTAGATTCCATTTCACTCCTAGCCTTACGGATGATTTTCTCTCTTCCTCTTTTTCTCTTAATTGCTCAATATGACCGTCGCAAGCAGCAGGAATCTAGGCAAGCACTAACTTCTAAGGATTGGATTTACACCTTTGGATTGGGAGTCATGGGCTATTATTTGGCGAGTCTTTTCGATTTTATTGGCCTGAACTATATCTCAGCCGGGATGGAACGGCTGATCCTGTTCCTTTATCCAACCATCGTAGTCTTGTTATCTGCCATTCTATTTAAGGAGAAGATTGGGCGGAATAAGGCGGGAGCATTACTACTCACCTATGCAGGAGTAGCTATTGCCTTCGCTCAGAATGTCCAGCAAGGAGAGGACGACAATCTCTGGTTGGGAGCAGGATTGATACTGGTAAGTGCCTTTACCTACGCGATCTATTTACTGGGAAGTGGTCAGTTCCTTCCAAGGTTGGGGACTTTGCGTTTCACTTCCCTAGCCATGATGGGGGCCTGTGTTGCAGTCATCGGGCACCATGGAATTGTCCAACAATGGCAATTGTTTCATTTCCCAGCTCCAGTATATTATTTGAGCATTCTCATGGCCATCTTTGCCACCGTTGTTCCTTCCTTCCTCATTTCAGAAGGTATACGTCTTATTGGTGCCTCCAATGCCGCTGTCATTGGTAGCATTGGCCCCATCTCGACTATTATTTTAGCCTATATCTTTCTTGGAGAATCTTTCGGTGGTTGGCAATGGGTGGGAACGTTCCTAGTAATTGGAGGTGTATTGATGATCAGTTTACAGAAGCATCGCTCAAAAGCTTAAGCTCACGTATTAATTTTGATTTTCCAGCAGATCAAGAAAAGCTAAGGTTTGATCTAGGCTTTTGAGAATGGAAGTATTTTCCTGAGGAGTCACTGGCTGCACTACCACCTGGTAGCCCGAAAAGAGTAGGTGACAATCTGGGAAAGTCTCCGCCAAACGGTCTACATAGGTTTGAACGGGCTCCTTGGCAAAGGTTTCTGTAATCATCGTAAAGATGAACTCCGGTTTGTGGATGTCATAAGCATCCTTCAAGTCGGAGATTGAGATTTCCTGTCCAAGATAAACCACTCGATTTTTTCTAGACTTTAGAAGATAATGCATGAAAAGAAGACTCAATTCCTGCCGTTCTCCTTCCGGTAGAAAAATAATGAACTTCTTGTGACCTTCCGCCAATAATGGTTCTTTGTCGATGGCTACGATCAACTTCTGACGAATAAGGTAACTAATGAAGTTCTCTTGTACGGGATTAATGGACCCCGTTAACCAGAGCAGGCTTAGTTTATCTAGAAAAGGATAGATAATTTCGAGCATAGTACGCTCGAAACCAATCTGTTGAATATTTGTAGAAACGATTCGATCGAACTTGTATTCGTCCATTTCGATCATCGAAATGGTGAGGGCGTCCAGTTGTGTTCCGTATTCAAAATTGATTTCAGATATAGCTCCCACTTTCTCGGCAATCTCCTCGTGTGTCATCTTCGCAATTTTGGAAATCTTGATTCCATTGCGATTTAGAAGCGCAATATTGAGCACTAATTTTAAGTCCTTATCCTCGTAATAGCGAATATTGGTCTGAGTCCTCTTGGGCGTAATGATCCCGTAGCGCTGCTCCCATATGCGGAGGGTATGCGCTTTTATACCGGACAGCTTCTCCAAATCCTTGATTGAATATATCGCCACGTCTATAAGAGATTTTAAATCAACTACTTGCACTGACATTGAACTCTACCGTATTCGTTTGATCATAAATCCTATTGGTAACACCAGTAATATGAAAATGTTTATAGAATTGTAAGTTTGCTGACGAATACTCCGAGGCAGAAGTCTTCCCTTGTACAATCGACGGCTATAAGTTATAATTTTTTATTTAATTTTAAGCTTCTGTCTCGCAATGATAAACCCTTCTTGGATAATCTTTGTGGCCAACTCAAAACGAACCCCTTCGCCAAGCATTGGGAGATAGTTTTCGGCTGGTTAGAAATACAAATATTGACTAAGAACCTGATAAAAGCTTTTCCTAAATAAATTATTTATGAAGCATTTTTCTTCTTTAGCAACTATTGCGCTTTCCCTGATGATCAGTTCTAGCGCCCTTTTTGGGCAACTTCCCTGTAATTATACGCTTTCTTTGTTTGATACTTTTGGTGATGGATGGAATGGTGCTTCCGTGATTGTTACTGCAGCTGGAGAAACAACAACCTACACCCTAAACAACATAGATGACGATGGTAATCAGCGAGTTATACCCCTCCGAGTGAATACAGGGGATTCAATAAAAATTGAATTTATTTCAGGAAGTTTTGATAATGAAATCTTTTACGGACTCCTCGATGGTGAGGGCAATGCTGTATTTGCTGATGGCCCTTTTCCAACCGAAGGCGTCGTATATAATGATGAGGTACTGTGCCCTAGCTGCCCTCCCGTTCCAGCGGTGAGGATTGATGACGTGAGAGCCTTTTTCACCGAAGTCAGCTGGGATTATAACGATCCATTTGGCACCTATATCATCGAGGTAGATACAGCTGGATTCCAACAAGGTAGTGAGGGACCAAGAGTACTAAGTGTGAGTGGTAGAAACACGGTAAGAATTCCCGATCTAGAAGAAAATACAGCCTACGACTTTTACATTTTTGGCATTTGCGCTAACGGAGATACTTCACAAGTTTCTGGTCCCTTTTCCTTCACTACGCTTTGGGCCAATGATGTAGGAATAATTGGAATTTCTGCACCGATGACTGAATGTGGTATACCTGCTAGCGATTCTGTGGAAGTCATTCTAGCTAACTTTGGAGGGGAACCTCAGTCTCTCATTCCATTTAATTATACCGTCAATGGGATGCCAAGTGGTGTTTCACAACCTACTGATGGATTCTTTACTGGCGTTCTAGGTAAAGACAGTACGTTTAACATACCTTTTAAAGCGATTCCCAATCTCAGTACCCCCGGAGAATACGTGATTACGGCCTGGACGGAGCTGGAAATGGATAGCGATACCCTAAACGATACCTTCTCTATAACGATCACTAATATCCCGATCATTACAAGTTATCCCTATTTCGAGGATTTCGAAGAATGGGGCGGCGGATGGACCGTGGAAGATTCCAGTAGAAATGCTTCTTGGGCGTATGGACAGCCTTCTGGCTCCGTAATCGACCGAGCAGCAAGTGGAAGTGGAGCTTGGGTGACTAACCTGAGTGGGAACTATAATGATGCTGAGTTTTCTTACTTGATTTCACCCTGCATGGATTTCTCAAACCTAGCCAGTGATCCTACTATTGCTTTTTCTTTACAATTGTTCACAGAGACTTGTTGTGATGAAGCGTGGTTGGAAGTAATGACGGAGGCGGATACAACCTGGCGTAGGGTAGGAACAGCTGGTACCGGCATCAATTGGTATAACAATACGGTAAATGATTGGTGGAATGGGGAAGATGTCACCAATGGTTGGGTAGTCGCCTCGAATACCCTAAGCAATACCGCGGGAGCCGAAGACGTCCGAGTTCGCTTTGTTTTTTCTAGCGATGGCTCGATTGGTCGTGAGGGTATGGCCATTGACAATATTTACATATTTGAAGACCTGACCACGGATCTAGCCTTGGTTGCAGCAAGCAATACTTCAGATGGTTGTGGTGCGCAAGAAGATCAAGTCACGGTGGATATTTTCAATTTTGGTACCACGCTGGCTGCGGGCTTCGATATTAATTATCAGGTCAATGGTGGAGAAGTAGTTACAGAAAACGTGGGTAATTTATCATTGGCTGGGTCAGAACAAGCTACTTACACCTTCACCCAAGGATTTAACTCTGCAGCTGTACCCAATAACGATGTCAAGATTTGGATTAACCTTCCTGATCAACAGATTGCTAACGATACTATTTCCTTCTCCTTCCCAAGATATCAAAGCCTACCCTTTTCTGAAGACTACGAATCTGGTCAGCTGACGGGTGGCTGGAACTTCAATAGTACAACCAACCCTGTATCTGATCCACTTGACCACAACAACCCAACTAGCGTGCTAGCGGCCAATCTATTTGGGGGTAATCCCACTTTTAGTTTGAATTCGCCTCTATATGGCCCACTGGCTCCGAATATGACCTTCTCTTTTGATTACCGTTACACTTTGTGGAGTGAAGGTGCCGAAGCACATAACCTCACCAGTGATTCCTTACTACTACAGATCTCTACGGACTGTGGTAGTTCCTATCAAACATTGGTCAGAATAGATAAAGACTCTCACGTATCAACTGCCGAATTCAGACGAGTTGGAGCAGACTTGAGTGCCTATGCAGGCCAGAGTGCTCAGTTTAGAATTCTTGGTACTTGGGGTGGGGGAGATTACTGGTTAGATGTCGACAACATCAATATCCGAAGTTGTTCTCCATATGAAGTAAGCGCGGCAGTCATGAACGTCACTACCGACGGTGCAGCGGATGGCAGCATTAGTTTGACGCCAAGTGGTGGACAAGCACCATATATATATAACTGGTCCACTGGAGAGGCTGGAGATATGATCAGCGACTTGAGTCCAGGAGATTATATCGTTAATGTCTTTGACAGTAGAGGTTGTCAGCAAACCCTACAACTAAGCGTTGACGTAGGAACTGCGGTAGAAGAAATAGAAACACTGGATGAACTTAACCTGGCTCCAAACCCCACAACAGGAATAAGTTTATTGACGGCTTCCTTCTCCCGACCCGTAGATATAGAATTAGGGGTATTCAATTTACACGGTCAACAATTGAGTAGACGCAGCTACAACAGGACAAGCGCCCTCAATCACCCCATTGACCTTTCTAATCTACCTCGAGGCATTTACTTAGTTCGACTATTAGTAGATGGTCAAATCAATACGCTACGGTTGGTGAAAGCCAACTAATACCGCTTATAATCAGTTACTCACAACTCTTTCTGTTTTTAACTGTTTAATCGGAAGGATGGGCACGAAAGTTAGATTTTGTGCCCTTTCTTTTTGGGGAGAGGTACCTATGCAATACAGGAAAAGCAAAAATGTGTAGTATCCTGCCAAATTGCCACAAAGGCTGTTATTGACATATGTTATAATGTGTTAAAATCAGCAGGCACAAAGATTAATTTACCTTTCTTTAGGTAATTACTCGGATGAGGAAGATCACACTAAAACATAGCTGCTTTTGCCAGCCTAGGTTCGGTCTCTCCCATCCAGCAGCTAGAATGATCATTTAACAGCCAGATACGACATCTATGAAGATTGGAATCGTCTGTTATCCTACATACGGAGGCAGCGGCGTACTAGCAACTGAACTGGGTATAGGCTTAGCGAAACGAGGTCACGAGATTCACTTTATCACCTATAAACGTCCTGCCAGACTCATTACCTTCCAGGAGAATGTATTCTATCATGAGGTCTCTGGTGAGGACTACCCACTCTTTGAGTATGCTCCCTACGAGACTGCCCTTGCCAGCAAATTGGTCGAGATAGTGAAATTCGAGAAACTGGACCTGTTGCACGTTCACTATGCCATCCCGCATGCCTCAGTCGCATATATGGCCAAGAAGATCCTTTTGGCAGAAGGAAAATATGTTCCCTTTGTCACCACGCTTCATGGCACAGACATTACGTTAGTGGGCAACAACAATACTTTTGCTCCTGTAGTGACTTTTTCCATCAATAAATCAGATGGAGTTACCGCAGTTTCTGAAAGCCTGAAGAAGCAAACCTACGATCATTTCAATATACAGAATGACATCAAAGTCATTTACAACTTCATTGACTTTGCTCGCTTCCGTAAAAGCGACAAAGACCACTTCAAGAAAGCAATAGCACCAAACGGCGAACGGATACTTGTACACACTTCCAACTTCCGAAAGGTTAAAAGGGTGGAGGATGTGATTTATATATTTAAAGAAGTGTATCAAGAAATCCCCAGCAAGCTCTTACTTATCGGAGATGGGCCAGAGCGACATCATCTCGAAGAACTTTGCCGGAAAATTGGACTTTGCCACGAAATCCGCTTCCTAGGCAAGCAAGATGCCATCGAAGAGCTATTAGCCATCGCGGATCTATTCCTGATGCCATCAGAAATGGAAAGCTTTGGTTTGGCTGCCTTGGAAGCCATGGCCTGTGAGGTGCCTGTCATCTCCACAGATGTTGGAGGATTACCGGAAGTGAATATCCATGGGAAAACAGGTTTCCTAAGCAAAGTGGGAGATGTGGAATCTATGGCTAAGCATGCCATCAATATCCTAAGCAATGACGAAATCCTGAACAGGTTCCGTAAGAACGCCAAGGAACAGGCTAAGCGATTTGATATCCATGAGATTTTGCCACAATATGAGGCCTATTACGAGTCAATTTTGAAAACGGCTGTTTGGTAATGGATAATGGATAATGGATAATGGATAATGGAATCTAACTACTAATTAAAAATTATCCATTACAATTAGTGTAGAAGCACAATCTTCGCCACCGCTCCATCTGGATTTCCAAAACCAACATGTCGAGGATTACTTGAGCTGAAGACGAGGTAGACGCCTGATTGGGCTCTGCGCCCATTGTAATCATTCCCATCCCAGATAGCTTGTCCACCTAATGCTCTCGTCTCATACACTAATTTACCATTCACATCTGTAATCTTGACGGTAGCGTCCCGGGCCAGCCCTCGGATGGTGACGTCACCAATGAAGTCCGGGCGAACAGGGTTTGGAAAGACCTCGATATTAGGCTGATTGATACGAAATCCTTCGATCGCATCTCCTTGATAGGATACGACGCCCTTATTGGTTCCGAAGAATACCTCTCCGGTTTTGTCATTGACAGCTATGTCTATAATGGTATTGTCAGGTAAGGGAGAATTCTCTGCCGTAAAACGAGCGATCAACTCTTCTCCATCAGGAGCTAAAAGAAAAACGCCACTGGTCGTACCCACCCACTTTCGGTTAGCTCCGTCCACGGCGAGGGCTTGCACACTCTGGGATTCCATTAGGTAGCCGTTAAAACCATCATCCCAGGATACGACCCTGCGAGTTCCTTGACACTCAGGTTCGAAGGCGCTGCCTCCACATTCAAAGATGATGACACCATCATCTGTACCCACCCAAACATCTCCTTCAAGATCCGCTACGAGACAGTTGGTTCCATTGGTAGTCAGAGCACTGTTACTAGAATTAAATTCTTTGCAGCGGTCATCGTTCGGGTCTTCTATCGCCCCTTCATTGAAGGCCAGGACGCCCGAGCTTGCTGTTCCAACAATAAACCATTTTATTCCACTTAGGTCAATATCCACATCGAAAAGGGCTGTCTCTCCACAATCTGCCCCAAAAGTCTGCCAATTCCCATCAGTATTCAAGCGGGCAATCGGATTCCCATTAAAAGCGGAGTGATTGCTGATCCATAAGTTACCTTCTTCATCAAATACCAAGCCACTAACTCGGGTACGCTTTTCATCTCCCCGGGCTTTCTCTAGCGGAGAATTATTGAAGTTATACATCTGCACGGCCGTTCCTTCTTCTGTGAATCTCATTTCCGCCAAACCTGAAAAGAAGGATCCTCCATATACGATGTCTTCGGTAGGGTGTACGGCCACAGACAAGAGGTCAAAAAGATCATCCTCTGGACTTGATTTGTCCTCCCCATCTAAGCCACTTGTTAATTGGCGGTTATAGGTAGTCCACTGTCCCTCCTTAAAACGGAAGAAGCCATGGTCAAGGAACAATTGACTCAAGGTTTGATTCAAGGCCCCTGCTGCCACCCATACTTCGTCATCTTGTACAATAATCTGCCAATTCTTTTCGGACCAAGGCGAGTTGATTGAAATGAAATTGCAATTGATATCACTTATACTTTCTATCATGCGATAGTTTCGGAAATCGTCAGCAAACCAAACTCGACTCTTTTGATCTTCTATCGCGAAATAAGGTACAGCAATACAATCTGCAGCCAATTCTCCAAGCAATCCATTTCCGTCCAAATAAAATACTCGACTCCGAGCACAATCTCTCACACATCGATAGCCAGCTAATAAATGTGCTCCTTCAGCAGAGAGGTATTCCATTTCAAGACCATCCGGCGCATCGTAAGCGAGAACGGGAATGCCATTATCTAGGTAATATAGATCGTGATCAATGCCCAGATAAAGTCGATTTTGATAAACGGTCAACCGTTGGCTACTGTAGTCTCCCGGAAACCCTTCCTCCATACCTTGCAATTCCCAAAGCGTAAAATCTTCCGGGAAATTGGCATCCTCATTCAGTTTATATACCCCCTCTTCTGTAGCCATATACATCTGACCATCATTCACAGCGGTAGTATTCACATCGACACCGGTAAAAGTGGTAAAGACGAAGCGTGCTGATTTAACATTGAACTTTGAAACGCCGTATGAGGCCGAGAGGTATACAATAGAGTCATTCTGCACAAAGACATCATTGACAATCTTCGCTCCTGGAAAGTTGAGAAAATTCTTGATGTTATTTACCGTCAGTACTTTCCCATCTTGATACAGATCAATCACACTGTTTTGGTATACTACCATCAGAATCTCTGATCCCGCAATGTATTTCACTAGCTTAATATCGGCATTGCTGAGACCTTCAACCTTGGATAAGAAATCCGTAGAACGCTCTTCCTTATCAATTAAGAGTATGGATTGTCGCGTAGCGAAAAAGACGGTTTCATCACTTTGCGTGACGGAAATTCCATTTTGGTAAGGTAAATGAGCCCTCCATTGTCCGAGTGGCATTACATTTTGCCCAGATAATGAAAAGGAAAGGAGCCCTAATAATAGGGTTGAGAGTAATCGAGATTGCATGGCACTGAAGTAGTAAAACATTGAACATCCCAAATGAGAGGCAGGGAAGCCTCAAGTACAAGCATAAAGGAGCTGGCCCCTTCACTAGTTTAAAACAAGGCAACAAAGGTATTATTGTTTCTCTAATAAACTTTATCTGCTAATGTCAATCTGAATACAATGGGAAAGGAATGCCAGCGCCGATGGGCTATAGTCGGGTAAAAATTCGCCTCCCGGCGCCGGCTGAAAGAAAATGTAGATTGTTTTCGTATATAGGATGCGTGCCCCCCTAGGTTCCCCCTATGTCAGGGACATTTTTTTTATTTTTTTCTACAATCCTGCTTTTGCTGCGAAGAGAAGCGCTTCTCCTTTACTCTGAATATCAATGACTTGCTGAGCAGGAACAAGAAAAACACTTCCTTGTGGGAAACGAAAACTTTTTTCAGTGCCAGTTACCTCAACAGCCCCATTCATTACAATATATATAGTGGCTGTGGGTGATAACTCCCTTTTTAGTTCAGTATGCTCATTGGTAAAACTCAACTGAGAAAGCGCAAAATCTGGAGCCGGAGTAGAAAAGCTGGTCACAATTGGGTTTTCCTTTTCCCCTTCTAATACTTTAGGATCTACGGGTGTAAAGACTAGATGCTTCAGCAATTCTGGCACATCTATATGTTTTGGGGTTAGCCCTCCCCGAAAAACATTATCGGAGTTAGCCATCAATTCTACATTCACTCCTTCTAGATAGGCATGGGGTACTCCAGCATCTTGAAATATGCCTTTCCCTTTGGGTATAAAGACAAGATTGAAGAGGTAAATAGAAAAAATACCTCGATCATAATGCCCATCCCGCGTATAATCTTCGAACGCTAGCTTAGCCCAATAATCGGGAGAAGACTTCTCAATTGGACCGGCCGCTGCCTTGGCATCCAGCCGCTGCTTTAAAGGAGCCAAAATCTGGTCTACTTCCTCTTGCGGCAATTCCATGATATGCTGATAAAGCGCCTTTATGTCTTGCGCCTCAAAAACAGTCTGCAAAACTTGGAAAGCGGGAACTTCTTTCAAAGTAGCGGCAATGGCTTCCTTAGACTTGAAACCATGGAGCAACCAGAAATCCGTCAAAGCGACCATTACTTCAGGTTTATGATTATCATCCCGATAACTTCGGTGAAAGGCGGTAAGCGGAATTCCCTTTTCATTTTCTCTCTGAAAACCTACTTCTGCACTTTTCTTCGTTGGATGTGCCTGAATGGACAACATTTTTCGGACATCTAAGATCTTAAATAGAAAGGGGAGACGGCCTTGGAAGTAGTTGGCCACTTCCTCACCTAAAACTTGAACTGGGCCCTGACTAATCAACTCGGCGAGCGAGATATCGCCAGCAGGAAGGCTTGCAGTAGCTGTACCCTTTTTATGGGTACCCATCCAAAGTTCAGCAAAAGGTTTGTTTTCCGGGTTTGGTGTGGAAAGCAATTGGGGTAAGAAATGGAATCCGCCCCAATCATAGTGCTGGACGACGCCATTTAGGGGAATAATTGCTTGCATAAATTCGTTTTTATTTTTCTATACGGGAATACAACCGATGAGTTATCTTTTTAGTCTATCATTGTTGAGGTCAGAGCTGGCCTAAAAATAATTGTTCTGTAGGATCTATCCCCACGAATTGACTACCTATATCTGCCTTTACACTACATCCGTTTTTTAAGCCAATTGATAATCCCAGATCTTATCAACATAAGATCAATCTGTTAACAAGCATATCCAAATTGTATTATGAGAGCTATAATTGTGGCATTCTATGTAGTAGTAGGCATTTTCCTAATCAGTACCCTTGTCTACATTGCTCAATCAGCAGAAACAGGACAGCAAGAATTCCAAAAAGAACGCGTTGTAAATCAGCATTTAAGGCGGTAGATCAGAAAACTTTAACTTTTTTTTAACTCCTTTGACAACTTTTTGCCAATAGATGTCGTTGTATGGTTTTTGCAATTTAAACACGCTTTAAATCATGAACACAACAATTAAGTATTTATTGGCACTTTGCTGCGTAGTCGTATTAGCTGCATGTGGAAACGCACCAGCCGGAGAAAAAGTAGAAGCTGAGGAAGCTGTAGAAACACCTGCAGAAACTAGCGCTACTGCTATCTCTTACAACATTGACACTGAAGCTAGCCAGGTTAACTGGATCGGTGCCAAGCCAACTGGAGATCAGCATGCTGGCTTGATCAAACTAAACAGTGGCGAATTGTTCGTTGAAAATGGTAACATCACGGGTGGTACTTTTGAATTAGATATGAACTCTATTGCTGTCACTGACGAAATGGGAGATAATATGAAAGCCAAATTAGAAGGGCACTTGAAAACGGGTGACTTCTTTGAGGTTGAGAAATTCCCTACTGGTACTTTTGAAATTGCCAGCGTAGCTGTAGCAGAAGGCGTTGAAGGCGCTACACACAACGTGACTGGTAACCTTACTATGAAAGGCATTACTAAGAGTGTAACTATCCCAGTTAAGGTGGAGTTGGGTGAGAATGGCCTAGCTGCTTCTACTCCTGCTTTCACTATCAATCGTACAGAATGGGACGTTATGTATAACTCTGGTGTGATCGGTACGGTAAAGGACAAATTGATCAATGACGATGTAGCTTTGACCTTGAACCTATCCGCTTCTCCTCAGCAAGCAGAAGTTCAGTAAGTAAAACGCATTTCATGAATCGGCTTTATTAGTGGAAAGTCGATTAAAAAAATATACCCGCTTGTTGGAATACTCCCGCAAGCGGGATTTTTTTGCCCTACAAAAAGAAAATGCTTTTCAATCTAAAGCCAAGGAGAGTCAAACCAAACTAGATGATAACTCAAGAAGGGAAGACATAGAGGAAGGGAGCCAACAAACAAATAGACTGACCAGCCATTCTGTTTACTAGATCAAACTGGATGTTGTCACTGTTAGCAGGACTTACGAAAGTAGAGTAAGTTTCAGCGGCAATATATGAAAGGTGCTTCCTAGGGAAGCGCAAGTCTCGGCTAAGGTACTATCCTAAGAACTTGAAGTTGTACTGGTAAATCCCTACCACTAAAATCACAAACAACAACAAGAAGATAAAGAAGTACATCAAGCAGTATCCTTTTCTACCAGCGTTTTCGACTTCTGACATGATACCGTATTTTAATCAATTTTAAAATTCGCTGCAAAGATGAATAAAAAAACAATAATGGCAAAACTACAAGAGGTCGACTTTCAGTGAAAAGTCGACCTCTTGGAATATAGACTTGATCTAAATTAGAGCCTAGTAAAATCTAGCTCTAAAATCATCTACATCAGCATTCTTAACCATCCCTTGTACCAAGCGACTAGCTACTTGAGCTCTTGCTTGAGAAGACATCGTCTGACGGATTTGAGGAAGGTTATTTGGAGCAGAAAGCGTAGGCTTCAAGGTCGTCTTAATCATGTATACACCTGTCTCTCCAACAATCGGAGCAGACAATTGCCCCTGCTCAAGGTTGAAGGCCGTTGCTACTACTTTAGGTTCATTTCCTAGCCCGGTCAAAAAGCTCTGTGAGAACTTAGCACCAGTAATGCTATCAACCTGAGTTTGGTATTCTGCTGCAACTGCACCTAGCGTTTTTCCAGTCAAGGCACTCGCCAGTTGCTCCCCTTTCTTCTTATTCATCACTTGTTGCTCGATTTCAGACTTGATCGTCTCAACACTTGGCAAACCAGCCTTCTGTACGCTAGCTAGGGTAGCGACAACATATTTATTGTCGTAGTATCCAATCGGATCTTGGAAAGCATAAACTGAAGGGGAAACTTTACCCGCATTAGCAGTGTAAGCCCACTTAACCATTTGTCTGGCATCTTCCGTCGCTCCCAGTGATCCTACCTGATAATCGTTCGCTTTCAGTGGTAGCGAAGACTCAATCGCTAGACCTGCCGCTGACGCTGACTCCTTCACCGCATCAATACTTTGGTTGCTACCGATGAACTGAGAAGCTTGTTGGAAAACATCGTTTTGCGTATCCTTACTAGGTTCGATAGCTTTTTGTAGGTAAGCTACTTTGACTCTTTCGGTTGTAGTAGAACTTCTACTCAATACTTCGATCAAGTGCCAGCCATAGCTCGTTCTTACCTTATATAGTCTATTCAACTGTCCAGTAATAAATAATACTTGATTGTATTCTGGTACGAATTGATTTGGTGGAGTAGCCTCGTACTTACCTCCGTTGCTAGAGCTACCAGGATCCTGGCTAAACTTTAAAGCCAAAGAATCAAAAGAAGCTGCTCCGCTTTCCAAGACTAGCTTTAAGCTATCAATTCTTTTTTCCGCTTCATCAAAAGAAGCTGGCGTAGTAGCTGAAAGCAAGATGTGTCGAGAATCTGCAGAATCTGCCATCACTACTTTATCCCTCAACTTAACCGCTTTATAAGAATTACCATCCAGGTACGGTCCGTATACTTCACCCACTTCCATGTTCAGGAATACTTCATCAGCCACCACAGGGCTCACCGCCTGACGATCTACAAAGCGAGGGTCAATAAGACCTTGATTAGATAATACAAAAGCTGAATCATTGGTGCTCTCTGCAAACTTAGGTACCAACTCCTCGATATCTTCTTGAAGCTTTGCGCTATCCGCTGCAGTAGCTGCTACATTGAATACTACGTAGTCAAGGACTCGAGTCTCTTCATCAACCTCATATCTGCTTTCATTTTCTTTCAAGAAAGCACTATAGTCTTCGTCACTAAGAGAGACATCTGCATTGTCAATCTCATCAAATGGCACTTTCACGTAAACAAAGTTTACAGGATGGTTTTCTTCCGCAAAGCCCATTTCCGCCATCCAAGTAGGCGTGTACATAGCTTTGCTTACCATATTGTTCAACTTCGTTTGCAATCTGCTCTTTACAATCTCCTCGCGCTGGTATCTCCAGTAGGCAGGAAACTGTGGATTCAACTGGCCTGTTTCGATGGCAGTAGTTAGGTCTCCTTGATCGATCAACTGCTTGATCTGATTCAACTGATTCACATCTATCTGTCCAGGAGCTTGGGGGTTTGGGAAGGGAGCCATAATTACAGGGCTGTAATTAGGACCGAATTCCAAGCTTGCTAATTCAGTGTTGCTTACAGAAAGACCAAGGTTTTCTGCTTCTTCTTTCACTAAGGCCTCTTCTAGGAAGTAGTTCCACAACTGATCACGTTGGTTGTAGACATTACCGCCTGAATTTGCATAGACCAAGCTGTAAGCACGCTCAAAGCGCTGCTGATCTAATTTGACACCATCAACCTCTCCCAGCGTTAGATTACCTACACCACCTCCAAGGTTGGAGCTAGAAGTCATATCCATTACAATGAACCCTGCCAGACCGATACCGATCAGGACTACCAGAATCCATGAGTTTTTCCTAATTTTTCCTATTAATGCCATCCTTCTACAAGATTTTATGATTCAATCTTCAAGGTCTATTGACCTTTTCCACAAAGACTTTATTGCAAACAATTTTAATAAAGGACTGCAAAGATATAATCCCTGCTGAAAAAATCCATGCAAAATAAAGGCTTTGATGTGTAAAATCAAAATTTCCAGTCCTTTAGCACTGTTTGTTACCAGACAGAGGTCGGCTTGTTAGTGGAGGTTGCGAAGCCATAGTTTGAAATTCTGATGGCCTTAGCCTTGCATTGTGGTAAGTAATAGACTACCCTAGAGATTGGGCCTTGGCTGGGCAGATGAATTTGAAGCCAACCCCATGAATATTCTCGATCCTTAATTGCTCATCCTTTTTCAGGTATTTCCGCAGGCGAGAAATAAATACATCCAAACTTCTTCCCATGAAATAATCATTCTCTCCCCATAATCGCTCCAAAATCGTTGCTCTCTTCAATACTTCATTGGGAGATGCCGCAAAAAGTTGAAGCAAATCGGCCTCCTTTTGGGTTAACTGACGAGATTCCTCTTCGATGATAAGGCTAAGGTTAGCATAGTCGAATTCATATTTACCGAGGATGGCAGATGCTTTAGGAGAGGGCTGAGTAATTTTACTTCTCCGCAGGAACACCTCGATTTTGAGTAAGAGTTCTTCTATGCTAAAGGGTTTAGTGATATAATCGTCGGCGCCTAGTTTGAGCCCGTGAATCTTGTCTTCCTTCAGGGATTTTGCCGTGAGAAATATGATGGGGACTTCTATATCTTTCTTTCGGATTTCTTTCGCTAAGGTATAGCCATCGATTTGGGGCAACATGACATCCAAAATGCAAAGATCAAATTGTTCATGCTTAATCATCTCCAACGCCTGTTCTCCATCTTCACAATGTGTAATCTTGTAGCCTTGGAGGCTAAGGTTGTCACGGGTAACAAAACTCAAGGTTGCATCATCCTCTACATACAATAAATGTGCTTTCATGTTCTTAGGATTATTTTGACCGATCTAATCTACAATCTTAAAGCTAGGATTTGCATTGCGTTTTTTCCCTTTTGGCAGCTATTTTCTGTTAGCATTATTATTTCGGTCTTTCAATTTAATGTTCAATTCTTCACTGGGATATAGATCAAGACTTTTGTTCCTCGGCCTTCTTCACTATCTAACTGTAGTTTCCAACCATGAGAATCACAGACACTCTTCACATAAAACAAGCCCAGGCCAAAGCCTTTCACATTATGCACATTTCCAGTCGGAACTCGGTAGAATTTATCAAATATCTTCGCTTGATATTCCTTTTTGATGCCTATACCATTGTCCTCAATACTCAATAATGCCCGTCTTTTGTTCAGCCATTTGAGTTCAATGCGAATATTTGGCTTTTTTTCACAGTACTTGATGGCATTATCAAGTAGATTATGAAGGATATTGGTGAGATGAAGCGGATCGGCAAAGACTTTCACTGGTTCCTCTGGCAGGATCGTGTTGAACACCCCATTCATTTCTTCCACTCTTAGCTTTGGGCCTTCAATCAAGTCTTCCAGTAGATCATCCAGCATCAGGTGTTCGCGCTTTAAGTCAAAATTATTGCCTTCAATCTTTGCTAGTTGAAGCACCTTTTCCACCTGATTGTTGAGTCGCTGGTTTTGCTGTTGGATGATATTCGCATATTGGAAGAGTCGGTCATTCTGGCGAATGGTATCATTGTTCAAGAAAACATCTGCGGAGATCTTAATGGTTGAGATAGGCGTCTTGAATTCATGAGTCATATTATTGATGAAGTCCTTTTGCATATTAGACAAACGCCTTTGGCGGAGAATAATGGACATAGAATACCCAAAGAACAAAATAACGAGCAACAGGACCCCAGCTAGAAAAATATTGAGTTGCATTTTCCCGAGCAAATAGCTTGATCTGGTCGGAAATTTAACTCCAAAGTAATAGACGAACTTGTTATCCTTGGGGAGATCAGGATCCAGATCCTTTATCTCCCGTCCAGGCTCATAACTACAGTAGCCTCCATACTCCATGTTGTTGGTATTACAGTTAAACACGGCATATTCAAAGTCTACATGGATAGCTAAAGCTTCTAGATGTTTCTGCAGGAAATATTCCAAATTCGCTTTGTCAATCTCATATTCAACATTTACGATATAGTAATTGCTAGTACGTTGATTGATCACCTCACGAGTTGGCAGCTCCACTCCATTGAGTTCTGCCAGATCTTTGGCCACGTTATATAAGGCTAGATTAACTTTTTGCCGAAACTCATCCTCATTGATATTCCAGGTGCTTATCACGTAATAGGCCTGCATGCTTACCGCCCCCATCAACGCGATAACACCGAGAAGGATCACCCGATTAATCGAACTATTCTGCATAAAGTGCAATTTATCCTCATTTTATGTAGCTAAAAAGTCATTAACAACGTATTAACAAAGAAAAAAACCACTAGCTTCTTTATTTTTGCAAACACATGAGAACACGACTTTACATTTGGAGCCTTTTTTGTTGTTTATTGGCTTTCAGTAGTTTGCAGGCGCAAACCCAGAAGGAGAACCCTTTTGAGCTATTGCCTCGTGTCAAAGAAAAACCGATTGAGAAGCCAGCTCCTGAAACCGCAGAAACAGCCAACCCATTCGATCTGGTCGAACCGGAGAAAAAGAAGAGTTCCGCGCCTGCCCCTATTTTACCGATTCAGAAGGAGGAAAGTGATAAGCCCTTTGGAAGCAATAGTTTCTTACTTGGCATTATACTTTTTGGCCTAATTCTAATGGCTATCCTGGTCACCTCTTTACGGCCTTTTATTACCAAATGTTATCGGGCAATCTTGAATGAAAACATGCTAAACCAGATTTATCGAGAACGAGAAACTGGTTTATTCATGCCTTATTTTCTCCTGTACATCATGTTCTTCATTCAAGCTGGCACCTTCCTATTCCTAATATTGAAGTTTAACAAGACCTCCTTTGGAACCTCCCCTTTAGTACTACTCATTGCTTCTATTTTATTCATAGCCCTTCTATTTTTTCTTAAGCATTTACTGCTGGCAGTCGTCGGCGCAATCTTCCCTATTTCAAAGGAAACTAAGGTTTACAGCTTTACCATAATGGTATATAGCATTATCCTTGGAGTAGCCTTAGCACCAGCCAATTTGATGATCGCATATGCTCCATCAGAATTGATCTATCTGCTGATTGGGGCGGCTCTACTATTGATTGTAGGGTTGTATATAGTGAGAGGTTTTAGAGGCTTATTGCTTGCGAACAATTATCTCCGTTTTCATATATTCCACTTTTTGTTGTATATTTGCACTGTCGAAATAGTACCTGTCCTCGTGTTATATAAGATGATAACGAACCAATTAGGGTAAAGTCTGGTAAAAGGGGACGAGTCACCAAAAGGCTTATTTTCTTGCTCCAGCATCTTTTCAACTTTATCTTCTAGCGGGCGAAGGATGGGATAAAAAAATCCTTGTTTGAATGACAGCAAATGGTAAAGCGTACGTGGAGACATTTAAAAAGGTAAAAACGATTCTGGTCTCACAGCCCAAGCCTGAACGCTCACCTTACTACGAACTAGAGAAAAAGTATGACCTTCAGATTGACTGGCGCCCTTTCATTCATGTGGAAGGTGTGGCAGCCAAAGAAGTGCGTAAGCAAAGAGTTCGTCCAGATGAGTTTTCAGCAATTATTTTCACTAGTAAAAATGCTGTGGACCACTTCTTCCGAGTATGTGAAGAAATGCGCATTAAAATGTCTCAGGATACTAAGTATTTCTGCTTGACAGAAGCAATTGCACATTATCTGCAGAAGTTTATCGTGTACCGAAAAAGAAAAGTCTTTGCTGGGAAAAGAACCATCCTAGACTTAGCTCCCGCGCTAAAAAAACACAAGGCCAATGAGACTTTCTTGTTGCCTTGTAGTAATCTGGGTGCCCGTCAGGTATCCAACTTTCTTACAGAAAATGGCTTCAACTGGAAAGATGCCATGATGTACCGTACCGTAAGCAGCGATTTATCCGACTTGAGTGATGTGACCTATGATATTCTTGTATTTTTCAGTCCGTTAGGGATTAAATCTCTTTATGAGAACTTCCCTGACTTCAAACAAAATGAAACTCGACTGGCGATCTTTGGTAATAGCACCAGCCGCGCCGTTGAAGATCATGGACTGACTATCAACATCAAAGCACCCGCACCCGAAACGCCTTCTATGACAATGGCTCTTGAGAAATATCTCACACAGTCCAACAAAGAAGACTAGATAAGTTAAATGCTGCTCGACAGACAAGATATATACACCGTGTATACGGCAAGAAATTCCTGAATTAAGGCCCTGGCAAGCAAATTGTCAGGGCCTTTGTACATCTATTCCTATGCAAGACTTCATTGATCATCTGCAATCACAGCTACAAAAACCCCTCCCTGGTCGCCCTCCTGAGTATAGTATCTCTCCTGCTGACCTGAAGGCCCGTTCCTTCATCCCCGACAACCCAAAACTGGCTGGTGTTCTAGTTTTATTCTATCCAAAGGGTAAAGACTGGCACTTGGTCCTAATTGAAAGAACCAGTTTGCACGAAGGTGATCGACATAAAGGACAGATCAGTTTTCCTGGGGGTCGGCATGAGGAATCTGATGGGTCAATGACAGAAACGGCTTTACGGGAAGCAGAAGAGGAAGTAGGAGTAGATCCTGAAAAGGTTGAAATCATTGGCTCTCTTAGCGACCTCTACATCCCCGTCAGTAATTTTCACGTTTTCCCAAAGGTGGCTTTTGCGAAAGAAGCGCCTAGCTTCGTTCCTCAGCCTTCCGAGGTGGCTAATATTCTGGAAGTACCCTTTCATCTTTTTCAGCAGCCCAACGCCCTAATGCATATGGATCTACGTGTATCCAATGGACTGATTTTGCCTAACGTCCCGCACTTTAAGGTTTTTGACAAAGTGGTTTGGGGCGCCACTTTACTGATGCTAGGTGAGCTTTTGGCTGTGGTGGGAAATCATAAATGAAGAGTAGAAGGAAACAGAATGAGTCCGTTTCCTTCAAAAATTCAGCTATAACTTATTTTTTACTATTTCCGATAATAGCTCGCAGCTGCAATCATTCCTCGCACAGACATAGGAAAGAAGGTCCCTCCTGCGCTATCTTGCCATTCGTATAAAAGATTACCTTCTGAATTCGCATCTGTCGATACTAGGAAGGTCCAGTTTTTGGCACTGATTTGCAGTGCTTTTCCTGCTACTCCAGCCCCTGCACTGCCGGTCGAGGATCCATCTTTTAAATAATAAACCGGATCAAAACTATTAATGGCAATGCAATTTCCCTGGTAGTTCGCCGAAATACTCACGGGCTCTGGTTTTCCTTGAAAGACTTTCCAAGATATAGAAGAAGCTGGTGTGTACTGTAGGCAGGGAGCGCCACCTGTTTGCTCAGCCATTAGGGCCCAAAACATGCCTCCTCCATAGTCAAAGTCTGCGATATAGTTGCCCTTATAGACACTTGCACTATTTCCACTAGTATCCATTGATCGGATTTCATTATCATAAGTCAGATAATAACATTTGTCCCCTTCTCCACCGGCAATACCTATGCCTCCTGGGTCAGGGGTATTGATCTCTGTCCAGTGACCGTCTCCATTACTCCAAAAAAGCTTCGATCCGCCCCCATCAGGATCTGGGGTGGTAGACAATGCCCAAACAGTTCCATCTTCTGATATAGCCATTTTCATGGCGAAATTTACATTAGACTTCGTAGTGGCGTGTCCATTTGTGTCAACAGCAAATACTTGATAACTAATGTTGATTCCCCACAAGGGGTACTGGTTTCCTTTAGAATTAGACATACAAAGGTTGTGTTTAGAATATGATAAATGGTGAATATTCTACTTGGGAGGAAAACGAATACTGTGAGAATTGAAATGGAGGAAACCTGAGTGAGGAGACTGAATTAATTTCAGTACCTGCAAGGTATATATTCTAGTTAACAGATGCAATTGCTGAATGAAAAATAGTGTATAAACTTCATATATGTACGAGTGCAATTTTTCTCAACATAGTCGAATTCAAGTCGATTTTTATCGAAAAAAGAGGCATCAGGGCCACTAAACCTTCATATTAGAAACACAAAAGCCACAAAAAATGCACAAAGGTGCGCGCTTTACTGGCACATAGTCAAGTTTCGTTTTTGCGAGTGGGAACGCCCCGTTTTCGCTACGAAGGATACGCTATTACACTGAAACCATTGGCCCTTACAACATTGTCTTTTTCACTTAGGACAAGTTTTAGATCAACGGGAATTAGTTAAGCCGCTTCGACGGACGATATGAACAGTATACCCTCTTGATCCAAGGACCTCTCCATTAGCTCACGGAGACAGCAGTAATTGGCCACTAAAAACCAAGGAATGATGAACGGAACAAATTGGAAAAGAGTAGAAGCTTTTGCGCTAGACAGTCCAGCCGACAACTATGGCTTTAGCACCCGTCTAGCTGATGAAAATGATTGGTCGATCACCTTTACCAAACGCGCTATTTCGGAATACAAGAAATTCATGTTCCTGGCAGCTACGGCAGATCGAATGGTCTCCCCCTCGGAAATCGTGGATATCGTCTGGCACCAACATCTGATTTTCACCAACTCCTATCAAGACTTTGCTAAAGTTCTGGGAAAACGAATCGAACACATTCCCTCCACGCACAACCCCGAAGAGAGGGAGACCTTTGAGTTTGCTAAAAAACGTACCACACAACTGTATACCGAACATTTCGGAGAGCAGCCCGAAGATGTTTGGGGCCATAACTCTTTAGCACATCAATTGCAGAATGTAGTCGGCCCCTTTCCAAAATTGAATAAGCAAAACAGCTCAGGGCTAATATTTCTGGTGTTCTCCTTACTGTTTTACCCTTTATTTCTGATCTACAAGCCCTTCTTGTTAAAGATTGGCAACCCAGATTTTTTACTAATTTATTTAGGGGTAGTAGTAGTGACCGTGGTATTGCTCGAATTATGGAGCACCAATAAACTGCAGGAATATGCTAAGTTCTTGTATCAGGGAGGCATATTGAAATATCTGCACCCGTTCGAATTAGTCTATATGCAGAAAGGGAAATTCGGGCATATTATTCATGGCATCCTGGATCGCCTGGTGGAGAAAAATTATATAAAGATCGGGAGTACGTCCTACAAGCTTAGCGTACAAAAAGACAATCAATCTTTTGAAGATCCCTTTAAACAAAATGTTTACGACACGATTAAGCGGCACGAGTCGCTACATTATCCAGAGCTATTGAATGAACTCAAGCACAAGCCAATGTTTTCTCGCATTGTGTCTTTCTGCGATAAGTTGAAGGAAAACTTACACCAAACAGGCCCATTCTTAAACCTATTCAGAGTGCGCTGGATCGTTTTCCTCTTTCTATTAACTCCTGGCTTGACACGATTGACACTGGGTCTGAGCAATGGCAAACCGGTTACTTATCTAATTCTGAGTCTTCTTGTACTCTTGGCTTACTTTGTAGCCTCAAGCATTTGGTTTGATCGCATCCTGTTTCGACAGAGCATTCCGAATCTATTCAGAGATAAGTTAAGTCAAAAACAAGAATTGAAAAGAACACATTGGAATTACTTTCTCTACGGAGAGCAAGCCTTGGTCGTGACTATGCTTCCATTGATAACCTACACCGATAAGAATGCGAACAAAGCGCATATGGTAAGTTGCGGGACGAGCTGCAGTGGCGGTTGCGGAGGAGGATGTGGTGGTGGTTGCGGGGGCGGCTGCGGAGGATGTGGTGGCTAAGTGGCGGTGGATGCCAATAAAATGTAGTCAATAAGTAAGGATGTATAAAAAGTTTTTGAAGGCTACTTCGGATATCCGGAGTAGCCATTTTGATATGTATATTACTGGTAACTAGTCTGCTACGTTAAGATTTCCACAACATTCTTTTATTCTCTTTTTGGTATCTTACAGCCCCATGAAATCTAGGCTAACACGACTGCTTTTGATCCTCACCTGCTTGTTTTTTGCTAGCAACAGTTATGGTAGGTATCGAATTGAAGGTAAGATAAACTTAGGTGAGGAGTGGCAGCCGAAGGTATTTATGGCCATGGTGGAAAAGCTCTCTGACTATTACCGAGCCAGCCCAGATTTAATTGTAGATATCGCAGTAGTAAACGAAGATGGATCCTTTGTCCTTGAAGGAAAGCAGCTACCCGAAGAAAACCGATTCTATCGCTTATACCTGATGAAGGAGCAAAATACAGACTACGATGCCTGTCTGTATGTCGGTGGAGATGACCACAATTTCATCCATCTCATCCTCAATAATCATTCGGAACTAGAGATTGTCGCTGATAGTAGTTACTATTCTCCCTTCGGCAATTATCAAGTCAAGGGCTCCATGGATAATCAACTTATGAGAGAACTGGCCCGGATGGTTTACCCCAGCTTTTATTTTTACCAAATCCGGTTCCCAAGTGTCCTGAAGCTAACGGAAGAAAGGCTTTTCCACGACCTTAAGTTATTCACAGACACCTGCTCTAGCGATATGGCCGCCCTAGCTGCTATGGCCAATATCGACATGGAAGCCTATTATGAAGAAGACCCCGATTTCTTCAAACGCTTCGGAAGTCGACTTGAGGCGGCGTTGCCAAGGGATGTGTATACGGAAAATTTTCAACGAAAATTGCATTACTTCGAGCCTCCCACGATTGTAAAAGCGCCAGATTGGCTAATCGTAGTGGTGGTGTTACAGGGACTGCTGATCTGTCTTCTTCTTCTCCGTTTACTACAACTCAAAAACGCTCCAAAAGAAATCGCTGCTGTGGAGAGCACCAACCCTGCCCCAATTGAGAAGCTTACCGCTAAAGAACAGGAGATCCTAGATTTGATCCTAGCAGGGAAATCCAATAAAGAAATAGCTAGTAGCTTATTCATTGAGGTGAGCACCGTAAAGACACACATCAACAAGATATATGGAAAGCTCGACGTAAAGTCTCGCAGAGAAGTCATGAGTCTAAAGCAATTGCCGACCGAATAAACCACCTCTATTCCGCTCGCATTAATAGTTCCAACAACACATGGTTGAATTGCGAAGCAATTTCCCTTGCCATCTCAAGGGCATCCTTTTCTGCTCGTGCCCGCCGCTTACTTAAAGCCTTGATAAAATAACTGCCTAAAGTGGTACGCACACGCTCAAAATCTAATTCAGGGATAGAAATAATCTGCAAACGTAAGCCCGGATCTGTAATATGCTTCAATAAATAGGCTTTAAGATCCTCGGCATAACGACCAAAGTTTTCTAATGCAACATCAAGCTGTGGCTGGCGTTCTAACTCACTTGACATCCTGGTAAGTTCTTCAATTTGACGTTTAGGAATTTTCATGACCTACTATTGCATAGTGGAAAATAGTCCACCATTGGTGAAGGAGTACGAGCAAGCAGGTAACATCAAGTATTGTTGAGTAGCACAAATATTACAGAAAAGATTGGCATAAGTCAAGTAAGATCTAGTCCATTTCCCCTTTCGCGTAGGCATAAGAAAGGCCCAATATAAATTTAGCTACTTCCAATTCTTCTTGCGTTCTCGGCGCGTACATCATGATAATGTTAGGAGGTAGAAAGCCTCTCTTTATCAATGGATGCCATTCCCCCCAGCCTTTATCAATAATCCTAGCTGCATCTTCTTTTGATAGTCCCAGGTGCATACTATGGTCGGGATGCGGGTGAAAATGGGCAAACTCCGTTCCAATCATGAAGGCATTGCAGCTGTCGCAGCTATGTCCCTCTTCCATACACATTGCAATTGCGCCAGGAACAGAAATGGCACTAGGCCTCTTTTCTATGTGTAGTAAAGCAAAAGCCCAATCCTTTAATTCCTGCACATATGATAAATCTCCGGGCTGCTGATTGAGCTGAGTATGGGGATTGGTATTGGTAGTTAGAGGGCGGTCACCTTGCCTAGCTGGGATATTTTCTAATGTGATTTGGATATCCATACTACTTTCATTCTTGTCGTTATACAATATTGAAGAGCAGACAATTATGAAAGCTAGAGTGATAGCCAACACCTTGATGATCTTTGCAGCTTTCATATGACTTTGTCTTTGTTTCAGCAAAGATCAGCGGATAAGCTTGCAAAAAGATTAAGGTAGTTTAAGAAAACTATCTATTCCTCTTACCGCGTATCATACTCAGGAACTCCGGTGTGATGCCCAGATAGCTCGCGATGTGCTTTTGTGGAATGCGTTGCGCTACAGTGGGGTATTCTTGCAGAAAATAGTTGTAACGTTCCTCTGCTGTAAAGGACAAATTTTGGACAATCCTATTTTGCTGAGAAAACATCTTATTACGAAATAGAACCCTGGTATAACTGACAAACTCAGGAACTTCTCTAATCAAGGAATCCCAATGGGTTTGATTTATAGCCAGCACATGGGTATTTTCAAGCGCTTGGATGCTACAGATCGCGGGAGTCCGAGTAATGAAGCTTTGCAAATCTCCAGACCACCAGTTTTCGATCGAAAAAGATATATTATGTTCTACCCCATTGAAGTCAGTTACATAGGTTCTGACGCATCCCTTTACAGTAAAAAATAACTCCTTGGAGTGATGCTCAAAATGGAGTAAATGCTCTTTTTTTGAAAAGCGTTTATCTACAAACTTATTCAGCACGAGCTGTAAGTTGTCATCTGAAATGGGCAGGGTATCCCTGATATGTTGGATGAGTCTATCCATGCATGGCTTGCTTCAAGCCCGATTGTATCTACCTAGGCTTTCAAACTATGGTAAAATGACGGCAAGTTGCCGCTTGAAGAGGGGATTGAACAAGGCTCCTCGATGTCCTTCTCCCTGAAGGGTAATCAACTTATTCCCTTTTTGGTTTAATTCTAGTAATCCTTCAGAGGAGTCATACGGAATAACCTGGTCTTCGGTACCATGAAACAGGGTAATCGGCTGCTCAATTTGGTCAATCCAATCCTCACTCTTCAGTTGGTATTTCACCAAGAAGTTGGGAATAAAAGGGGCCCATCGGTTTTTTAGATTTACCATGCTCATATAAGGCGCCACCAGTACCAATTGCTGAGGATCATTGTGTGCAGTGAGGTAGGTAGCCATACCTGTTCCTAATGAGTATCCTAAAACAATAATCTGGGATTCACGGTAATGCTGTTTCAGATAGTCATAGACCTTCTGTACATCCGCATGCATTTGGTTCTCGCTATAAATCTGTCCATCACTCTTTCCGTAACCACGATAGTCTGGCATGAAAATGTCATACCCATGCCCCTGCATCCCTCTTGTCTGCCGCAAACAGCGGCGATTAGACCCTCTATTGCCATGCAGATACAGGATTACCCCCTTTGAACGGGCTTCTCGAATCCACAAGGCATTAATGGATAGTTCTCCCTCCACTGGAATTTCTACCTCTACTCCCGTTCGAAAATGATGGTTTTCTGGCAAAGGCTGAGGGCGGAAAATGATAAGGTCTTGAAAAAAATATAAGCCCACACAAGCTAGCACATATACTACTCCGATGAACCAGGCAAATCTTTTTAATGCTTTCATAGCTCCCATTTTAATAGCATGGCGAGAATAAACAACTGGTGTATGTATTTGTTAATAAAATTTAAAAGCAGTCCAAATTTGCGAAAAGATCTGTATAAAATTCGCAAATTTGCGCGGCAAAGATAGGTTTGAGAGAGAACTTTAGTCTTTCTCGCACAAATAGTTACAAATTAACCCAGAGGTAAACTTTCGATATCTACCTCCTTCTCAATTACAGGATACGGCGCAGCCCCAATACCAGTTCGTGTCGTAGTTTCTCCTCTAGCAAAAGTAAGGACTACATTGATTTTTCGGTGAACAACATGTTTGAGTATAACTCGACGGAGTTCCGTCCACCAGGTATCAGACTTGTGCTTCCACCATGTGTTCGAATAGTCTACTTGCGAAAACATCGCAATGCAGTTTAGATAATGCTAATTACTTATAACCAATTGACTTAACACCTTATGTGCTACCGATCACCTGTTCTATTATTCGTACTGTTATTGGGCATTGTCCAGCTCCAGGCCAATGGAGGGAAAGGAGGAGAAGTGCCAAGCATGAGTGTAAAACGTACCTCGGCTCCCATTTTGCTAGATGGTGCGTTGGATGAAGCCGCTTGGTTTGAGGGGCAGCCAGCGAAGGATTTTTGGGAAAACTTTCCGACAGATTCTACCCTTTCGCCTGTCCAGACAGAAATTTACATGACCTTCGACGATCAGAATTTATACATAGCAGCTAAATGCTATTCAATCGGCGAAGACTATATCATCACCTCTCTTCGGCGAGATTTCCGAGCAGGAGGTAACGACAATATTACTTTTTTGATCGACCCATTTAACGACCGTACCAATGCCTTTGTATTTGGTATGAATCCCTATGGTGTGATGAGGGAAGCGTTGATTGCCAATGGGGGAAATGATCGTGAGGACTTTGATGAATCCTGGGACAATCGCTGGACCGGTGTATCCAAAATTTATGACGGCTACTGGATTTGTGAACTGGCCATCCCCTTTAGTACCCTCCGATTTAAGGAAGGATTGCGAGAATGGAAATTCAATAGCTACCGTTTCGATACGCAGAGTAATACTCGTTCTAGCTGGCATCGTATTCCCCAAAATCAGATGATCATGAACCTCGCTTATATGGGGGATATGATATTTGAAGAGGCACCAAGAAAATCGGGGCCGAGTATTTCCGTTATCCCTTACGTTACCGGGGGTTTGAGTAAGGATTTTGAAGGAGAGACTCCATCAACAGATCAATTTAATTTTGGAGGAGATGCAAAAATCACCGTCACGCCTAGCCTCAACCTCGATCTGACCATCAACCCGGATTTCTCACAGGTAGAAGTAGACCGACAGGTGGTCAATCTCGATCGATTTGAAATATTTTTCCCGGAACGGAGGCAGTTCTTCTTAGAGAACGCCGACCTTTTTGGAAGATTTGGGGAGGATCGGATCAACCCCTTCTTTTCACGCCGTATCGGTTCTGCCCGAGTCAAATATCTCAATGATGACGGGGAAGAATCCAGCAGTACCATTCAAAATCCGATCCTCTATGGAGCGCGTTTGAGTGGTAAGGCAGATGAAAACTGGCGGGTAGGCTTATTGAACATGCAGACCGCGCAAGAGGAAGACTTTGAACTTCCTTCCTATAATTTCACCGTAGCAGCTGTACAGCGGAAGGTGTCTAGCCGATCAAATATCGGTATGATTTTCGTGAATAAGCAAGCCCTAACCGAAGACTACAACAAGGACTATTACGACGAATATAACCGCGTGATCGGCCTGGACTATAACTTGGCTTCCAATGACAACTCTTGGACGGGTAAAGCATTTTATCACCAAGCCATAACACAGGATAATGAGGCTCAAAATAAGTTTTCAACTGGTACGCGGCTCCAGTACCTAAAGCGTAACTTCAGCGTAACCTGGCGCCATGCCTACGTGGGTGAAGGCTTTGATGCTCAGGTCGGTTTCATCCGTCGTAAGGACTATTTCCGTGTGGCACCTGAATTCCGTTATTTCTTTTATCCAAGCAAAGGAAAACTCAATCGCCATGGCCCTGGACTACAAGTAGAAACACTTTGGAACCCTGGCTTTGGTCGTTCAGATCACCAATACGAGGCATTTTGGGATTTTAGTTTTACCAATAATGCTCGGATGCGATGGAGTATCCAAAACGATTACACCTACTTATTCAGTGACTTTGACCCTTCCCGTTCGGATGCTGAGCCCATATTGGGAGAGCAAGGCTATAATTACACGAGTCTACGTTTCTTCTACTCTTCTGATGCGAGGAAAAAACTCGCTGTATTTGTGAGAGGTAATGCCGGCCAGTTTTTCAATGGATACAGTTATCAGGCAGGAGGTAGGTTGACCTATCGATATCAGCCGTTTGGTCAAATAGCCATGGACTTTACGTATACTTATTTGGATCTACCAACCGTGCAGAAAAGCTTGATACTCGTTGGTCCTAGAATTGATATTACTTTCAGTAAAGACGTCTTCCTAACCACCTTCATTCAGTACAATAGCCAGGTGGACAACGTCAACATCAATACGCGATTCCAATGGAGGTTCGCCCCTGTGTCTGATTTCTTCTTAGTCTACACAGACAATTATATCTCAGATAACTTTACGGTAAAAAATAGAGCGGTCGTAGCAAAATTGACCTATTGGCTTAATCTTTAGCCCTTTTCAATTCCTCCAGTCGTTCCCTGAAGATGTACTTGGGCGTACGCTCATAGAGCTCTTTATACAGAGACAAGGCTTTTTCGTATGCTTTTGCATCTTCAGGGACGATCCTCCACATCTGGAAATAACCGTACGCCAGCAAATCTTTTTCCTCTGTAGAAAATATGGCTTCGTTCAGCAGTTGCTGCGCTTCCTTTTCCCTTCCATCGAAACTATAGCATCTTGCCGATAAGACTTTAGCCTCAAATAGAAGTTCTGAATTACCTAGTTCTTCCCCGATGGTCAAGGCTTCGGTAGAAACCTCCTTCAGCGCTTGGAAATCTTCCGTTTCAATATATACAGCTCCTAGCTCCACCAAACTCGCGCCCAATACCAGTCTATTCTTAATATTCCTTGCAATGACGATAGAGCGTTCGTAGTAATGCTTAGATCGTTCATATTGCTTCGTGAAGTAAAAGACATCACCTAGGGTGTTGACCGCTTTGGCGATCCCCTTTTGATATCCCAATTCTTCACATAACATCAGATTCTTTTGTAGATACTCAATGGCCTTATGAAAATCGCCTTTGACATTATGTAGCTCGCCGATCAAACCCAAAGCAATCGCAGTTCCCTGCTTGTCTCCCAACTCTTCTACCAAACGCAAATCCTCCAAGAAGCATTCCATTGCCTTCTCGTAATCTCCTTGGTGAACATAGACGATGCCCATGCTACCGATGGCAATGGCCTTCAATTGTTTATTGCCTAGTTCCTGGCTTAGGACCAGTCCTTGTTCGAAACAATCTAGGGCTTCTTCATTTTCTCCCTTTTCTAGATAGACAATGCCCAGATTGGTATATAGAGAGGCCATCCCCTGTTTATCTGACAAGCGCTTGCTGACCCGCAGCTGAGATCGTTGCACGGCAATAGCTTCCTGGTAGTTACCTAGGTTCATATGCGTCAAGCCCAAATTAGAGGCAATCTGAGCACTTCCAGCGGTACCCCGCGTAGCCACGCCGATCATAATGCTTTGTTCAAAGTATTGCTTGGCCTCTTCGTATTTTCCTTGTCGGAAATACAAATTCCCAAAGTCCGCATTCACCCTAGCGATACCTACTCTATCGTCTACCGAATCAAATAAACCCGATGCGATTTGGAGGTAGTTCATCGCTTTGCCATATTCCCCTTTTAACATTAAGAGGTGAGCTAGGTTATTATTCGTTTGGCCGATCAACAGCACATCTCGAGATTTTTTCGCCAGATCGAGTGCAATTTCATAAGCTCGTTGGCATTCCTCCCATTCCCCAATCAACTCCAACACTTTTCCTTTTTTCAAATGTGTCTTAATCTCATCTGCCCCTTCATTCTTACTCCCCAGTTTATTGAGCAATTGGTCATAATACTCCAAAGCACGTTGATTCTGATAATTCCTCCGGGAATAGTCCGCTGCTTTTCGAAGGTATTCACAAGTTTTATCAAATACACCGGCCTGTTCGTAGTGGAAAGCTAAATCCACATATCTTCCCTCAATATTATCTGCATAGATTCGTTCGATGGCTTCGGCAATCAATTGGTGCAGTTGCTGCAGACGAGTTCGGAGCTGCATGCTGTAAACAGCCTCCCGCAAAAGGGAATGTCGAAATATATAGCGTAGCTCATTCGTTGCCAACCAGATTTGCCCCTGTTCTGCGGTCTTCACCTGTTCACGCAATAATGCCGAGGAGTTCCCCTCAAAATCGGCGAAGCCCTCTTGGACCTTCATCACTTCAGACAATACCGGATATTCAAATTCCCGTCCTATTACCGCAGCAGCTTTCACCGTCTCTCGAACCAATTTTGACAGTCGGTCAATTCTCGCTGTCAATACTGCATTGATAGAGTGGGAAAGCTTTACATTTTGATCTTTAATATTCCAAACGCCATCCTTCTTATCTAGTAAGTTACTTTCCGCAAAGTACTTTAGCATTTGCTCCAGATAGAAAGGATTGCCATTGGTGGTACGCCCTAACAATTCAAAGAATTCCTCAGAGATTTCGGAGCCTAGACTGCTTTCGGCAAACTGCCGGACTGCATCATCCTGAAGAAACTTCAGATCTATTTCCATTAAGGGAAGGCCTAACTCCTTGAGCAGATCTTCATCCACCAAGTTGGGTTTGGTACCATCATCCAGGTAACGTGAGGTAGTCAAGACCCAGATCGGGTGATGTCCAATCCGACGAATTAGTTCGTGTAGAAGCTCCTTGGAGCTATCGTCCATCCAATGCCCATCTTCAATTTCAATCACTATAGGCCGTGACAGGGCCTCGGCTTCGAATACACTGATAATGGCAGTCAAAGTATTCTCATAACGACCTTTAGCATCTAGATAATCCCAGAGTGAATCCGGGTAGGAAATTCCAAGATGCGCTGCCAAAACAGTTTTCGTGCGCTCTAGTTCTGCCATTACTATCTGTGCACGAGCGGCTGGAATAACCTTCAGTTTAGCCAAGAGTTCAGCAAATACGCTTTCAAAGCTCTCCTGGTTGATAACTGAGGTATTGTTTTGTAGCTGTCGAAAGTAATTTCTTAGGAAGTAGATGAAAGGATTGAAGGGCTTACGGAGAATTTGATCCGACTGACAGATGAGCCATTTGATATTGAATCGTTCCTCCAGCTCATTCCCAACCTCATAGATCAGCCTACTTTTTCCAATTCCGGCCTCTCCAAAAACGTGCGTAACTCCTGTAGCACGACCTTCTTGTAGAGGTTTGGAAAAAGTCATCAATTGCTCTAACTCCGTCTGGCGAGCCACCAGGTGGCTATCGTAATCCGGACTCAGATCAAACTCTCGATCGATCAGGGTGAAAGTGGGAATATTCCCCTTTATACCCTTGTATTTGATATCTCCTTTGTGGAAAAATTTGAAGTGCGGATTTTTGCGAATCTCTTCATCAACCAGAATCTCACCCCAATCCGCATAAGCCATCAAACGCGCCGCCAAATTAACGCGATTACCTACTGCTGCATACTGACACCTCTTTTTCCCTCCTACAATACCCGTATAAGCCAGACCTAGAGAAAGGCCCGCTTTAAATTGTAATTTTGTTCCCTTTTGTAGCTTCGCTACATCTTCTCGTAAGGCGTTGATAAATTGCAAGGCTCGATCCGTATTGTTCTCAAAGGAGATCGGCGCTCCAAAGAAACAGAACATCACACCTCCCTTATCACCAAAATCAATCTCCTTGAAATAGCCAGAAAAAGAATGCACTTCATCTAGCACTTGAGTCGCAAATTGATTCATCAATTCATGGCTATCTATACCCTCGAAAGAGATGAACACTGCAATGACCCGACGAAACTCTCCTTCCTGATCATAATTGATCACTTCTTTGGGAAGAAAGTTTTCAGCAATTACTTCATTCATTGCCGGTAACTCAAAAGCCGCCGGTGTAAAGAATTCCAGTGGTATACTGCGGCCCAGCTTATAGAAGCCAGGTTCCATTTCATGAATCTCGAAACCGTGCCCATTAAGCTGCACCTTCATTATCTCGTCGATCACAATGTCTTGATCACTTGCTCTAACTTGACATTGTGCGCATTGGTCAATCGGCTTGCCTCTGAAGTAGAAGGCCTGCTTGTTTTCCCCTACAATGCCCCATTCTACGGTACCAAAGGAAAGACCTACTTTCAAACCGAAAGTAAACTGACCAAAGCTAAACAGCCCTTCACGAAACAGTTGGTGTGCATGAAGAGCCCCCTGGACAATGTCTTGGGCATGAATATCTGTACCGGCTGACGGAAAGATGGCCGTGAAGGCATCACCGGCAAAGTATGGGATAAATCCGCCCCTAGCATACACGAGGTCTACCAGCGGATCAAACACTTTATTGAGTATGATTGAAAGCTGCTCTGCACCCTTGTTTCCCTCTCTCATCAGGCTCTCCGTCAATGGGGTAAAGCCAGAAAGATCAAGAACCATTGTGTAAGCTTCTATCTCACCATGGGTCAACCCTCTACGCAACTGGTTCTCAATAAAATGTGGAATCAAGTTTTTCACTATGTAATTCGACGCTTAGACTATAGGTGCAATTTTGCGTGCCCCAATATTAATGCAAAGAATAATGTAAGCCTACTAATTAGCTTGAAAAATTACGAAAAAGTGCCCAAATATCCGCATGGTCAAAAGGGCTCCCCTTTCAGCCGAAGGCTCACATTTTCTTAGGGTTACAAAGGTGAACAACGCTTAAGCCCTAAAACTTGTTGCTTTAAATCTGCAAACTCCCGCCAATTTTATAATTTTGCGGTGATAAGGATGGTACCTTAGCAGCAAGCCTGCAACTTGCCATACGTAGTGCCTTCCGAATACCTGAAGTCTAGCACTTTTGATGCTTTTCTGACCAATAGTCACGACTTCGGGCGGGAAGGACCATTAGTTAACGTACCGAGGAGACAATAGCAATAACTGTCTTCCGAATTATTGTAAGTAAAATGTCACGATTGCACAATCTCGTCAATAATGACGAGCTCAAGCGTCGCATGGAAGCTAGCGACGAGGAAAGAATTACGCTCTCATTCTATCAGTATCACAACATCGAAAGTCCGGAAAAATTTCGCGATCAGCTCTATCGCTCCTGGTCCAAATTGGGGGTCTATGGTCGCATCTATATTGCCAACGAAGGCATTAATGGACAGATATCCGTACCTGCAAATGAATTGGAAACTTTCAAGGAAAAGATGTACGATGTTCCTTTCTTGGACGGTATCCGTTTGAATATCGCCGTGGATGACGATGGAAAATCCTTTTACAAACTAAAGATCAAGGTTCGTAAAAAGATCGTTGCGGATGGGTTGGACGACACTAGCTTTGACGTCACCAAACGCGGAAAGCACCTGGATGCAGTATCCTACAATGAACTGGCTGACCAGGAAGATACTGTCATAGTGGATATGCGTAACCATTATGAAAGTGAAGTGGGTTACTTCGAAGGCGCTATTCGCCCTGATGTGGAAACCTTTAGAGAAGCACTCCCTCTTGTAGAAGATATGCTAGAAGAAAAAAAGGACAGCAACATCATTATGTATTGTACCGGCGGGATCCGCTGTGAGAAAGCCAGTGCATACTATCTACACAAAGGCTTTGAAAATGTCTTTATGGTAGATGGAGGCATTATAGAATATACGCGTCAATGCAAAGAGCAGGGATTGCCCAATAAGTTTCTAGGTAAGAACTTTGTCTTTGATGAGCGGATGGGAGAGCGTATTGGAGAGGAGATTATTGCCAAATGCCACCAATGTGGAGAGCCATGCGATACGCACGTCAATTGCGCCAATGATGCCTGCCATATCCTCTTTATCCAATGTGAGAAATGTGCCACTAAATATGACTCTTGCTGTTCCAAGAAGTGCCAGGATTTCAACGAATTGCCTGAGGAGCAAAGGGAGAAATTGAAAGGTACTATCGAGTTCAATGGGACAAAGTTTGGGAAAGGCCGGTACAAGGCCTTCCGTAAGGATGAAGGGTTAGTTTTGGAATAACCGTATGCTCCTGCAAAACATCCGAAGTCTTCTTGAACACTACTTAGATAAACTTCGGATGTTTGCTTCCCTGCACAATTTTCTTCTTGAAAAAGAAGGACAATTTCACGCCCCCAGTGTACGATATAGTACAAACAATCAATTCGTGCACTATGCTACTCACTCAATCACAACCTACCTTTTCCTCCAATATTCGCTATCTTAACACCTCTACACAATTCAAAATGACTATGAGAGGAATCTTCACGCTATTGGCCATTTCATGGCTTTCTATAGGCTTCAGCCAAGCCACTGGCAAGATCGAATACAAACAACTAGGACTGTCATTCGTCATCCCAGAAGGTTGGGTGGGTCAAGAAACCCAGGTGGGATATATGATGGGCTCTAATACCATCCCTGGCGTTATCCTCTTACTCCCGCATGATGTACCATATACTTTACAGCAAATCAAGCAACAGGCGTACCAAGGACTCAATGAAGGGAATGGGACGGCCTTGAGTCTAAACGGGGAATTATCTGATTTGGGCAAAGAATCCGTTGGTGGTCTGTTTACTGGCACTTTGGAATGGCAGCCAGCGAAAGCCTATATAATTGGCATGCGCAATCCGCATGGCTTAGGTATGACCATCGTTGCTGTCACTACAGCTGAAAACTTCAATGATAAATACCAGCAATACGCTCAAACGGTCATGAATAGTATCCAATTCAAGAAGCCAGAATCTAAGGAAGATATTGGCGAGTGGAAAGAATGGATGAAAAATGTGAAATTGACCTATATGGATTCTTATTCCTCCGTTTCTCCAGGCGTGGATGGCATGACTGGTGGGGGATATAGCATCAAAAAAGAAATTGATCTTTGTGGTAAAGGGTACTTCATTTACTATGGCTCAAGTAGTTTCAATGTTGGGAGTGATAATAGTTCTGCCTTCGATCATTCCACTTCGGATGGTAATGGCTCTTGGGATATCATTGTAGGACACACTGGCCAGCCTACACTTGTCTTGAAGTACAACAATGGCGAAACGGCCTCCTATACCTTGACCTACGAAGATTCCAAGCTATACCTTGATGGTACGCGATACTTCCGTACTACGCAAGGAGAATATGCTCCTTCTTGCAATTAATCTAAAATTGGAAATGGGAAAACTCTATGCCCCATTTCCAATTTTGTCCTTCCAATTTTAGCTTGCCTTCCCCCTAGAATCTCTTTACCTTCGAGCTAGAAACAAATCCAAGCATGGAAGTAAATCTAGCCGAAGAATTCATCGCCCAATCCATCTATCGGATGGAGGAAAAACTTACCCATTTTGAAAAGGCCATGGCCCAGGCTTCAGAGGAAGACATCTGGAAAAGGCCCAATGGCAGCTCTAATACCATTGGCAATATCATTATCCACCTTTGTGGCAATATCACACAGTATATACATTCCTCACTAGGAGAGGTGCCAGATATTCGCGAACGTGATGCGGAGTTTGCAGCCGATGGAGGCAAGAGCAAGGCGGAACTCATGGCTATGCTACGGCAAACGGTGGAAAAAGCCAACCAAGTCATGCGAGACCTAGATCGCTCAAGATTGCTTGAGGTACGATCAGTGCAGGCCTATGAATTTTCTGCTATTGGCATCATCATTCATGTTGTAGAGCATTTCTCCTATCACACTGGTCAAGTTGCCTTTTGGGTCAAACAACTTAAAGATGTAGACCTTCAGTTTTTTGCTGGAGTAGACTTGAATAAGAAAAATATCGTTTAGACATCATTAATGACTTGATCCCATTTCATGGATATTAGCCAACAGCTGCTTTTTTTCTTCAGCGCCCTAGGGGTTTTCAACGGCTTCTTACTTGCCTTTTTCTTTATCGCAAGTTGGAAAAAACGGGGAGCGCCGCAACTCTTCTTCGGTTTCCTTTTGCTCATGCTTTCGATCCGAATTGGCAAGTCGGTATTTTATTATTTCTTGAGGGATTTGCCCAAAATCTATTTACAAATAGGACTTTCGGCTTGCTTCTTCATTGGCCCTTTTTTATGGTTCTATCTACACTCCAGCATCAAGCAACAATCTCTACCTACAAGATCTCAGAAATTACATGTAAGTATCCTTGCCTTAACCATAGTGGGTATTGGCGTTTACTACCCCTACGCTGGATACCCTGAAATTTGGAATAAATACATCGCTCAATTTATTTATGGCGTTTGGTTGACCTACCTATTGTTAGCGACCTACACCCTATGGCCTACCCTCAAAAAAGGCATGAAAGTCACGACCTCTTTCTCACCGACTGAAAAGTGGTTATTGATGGTATGGGGGATTAATATGCTAATTGCTTTCAACTACCAAGCCGCTTTACATTTCAAGGCAAAAGTTTACATCCTGGGGCCATTGATATTTTCTTTTTCGTTCTATGGCCTGGGTATTTACTTACTAGTAAACCGAAAACATGGTCTTCCGTTGAGTCATGTGACCAGGAAGTATGGCAACAAAAAAATCCAGGAAGAAAAAGCCAATCCTTTAGTCAAGCAATTGCAAACCATTATGGAGCAAGAGCAGCTCTACCGCAATTCCAAGCTAAAGCTGCAAGACCTTGCTACACGTCTATCTATATCTCCGCACCAATTGTCTCAACTGCTAAATGACAACTTGGGCAAAAGCTTCAATACCTTCATCAATGAGTATCGAGTAAAAGACGCCTGTCGGCAAATCTCGGAGTTGGAGCATTTGAGTTTAGAAGGGATCGGCTTTGAGGTGGGCTTTAGTTCTAAGTCTACTTTCTATGCTACTTTCAAAAAAATGGTCGGAACTACACCGGCTAAGTACAAAGCTAAGCAACAAGAAACAGCCTCCTAATCCTTGCGAAGCATGTCTTAGACACATGTTGTTGAGCTTTTCTCAATTCTAGTGATCGTACTTCCCCTAATTCCACACATAAACTTACTCTTTCTCAGGAATCAATAAAGCTTTGGCCCGTTCCACGTCTATACGGCTAGTCGTGTTGCCTTCCATCTGTTCCAGATCACTTAAAAACAAGGTACCTAATTTGAACTCTCGCTTCGGTGTCTCCACAGGATCAGTAACCAGCTGATCTTTCCATTTCAGGTAAATGTCTTGTGCCTCCATATACTTGCCTTGGAAAAGTAGGGCAGCTGGTAAATGAGCAATATACAAATGGGCCGATGGGTCTAATGCTACCGCTTTGCGGGCCGCTTGTTCGGCTTCCGCAAAAAAATGCTCCTGTAGCGCAATTTGGGATATACCATAATAGTTGGTTGCCATGTTCTTTTGCCAGGCGGTATCAATAGGTTCCACCCGATCAATGAGTGCCATATGTTTTATGGCATGCTGTAAGTAGCGCTGTTTCTCCTCCTTATCGCTCGTTCGTTCGCTTAGAAAGAGATAGGCAGTAAAGGCCCTCTCATGATCAGCGAAATCAAGATCACTGAGTGGTTTGTCCCCTAATAATTCAGTAAAGATTTGGAATGCTTTTTGGGCTTTTTTATCTCTTCCAGCCATGTAGTGATCAAAGGCTTCATTATAGCGTTCTGATTCGGACACTGTTCTTTCCTCCGAGGAACCAAAATGAGAAACATAGAAGCCAATATTTAGCAGCAAAACCAATAACGGAGCCAACAAGAAGCCTGCCTTAGGATTGGGTGTCGGCCCAAAACGGCCATCCGGTAAAATCGCTGGGGCATTCGGAATCGCATCAAACACCATAGCGCGATCCGTTTTGTGAGGGTCATACAAAATCAGTTCTTCTGTCTCATCTTTCAATTTATCACTATCTAGTGAGCTAACGAGGGCGGTTAATTGACGGGTTGTTCCTTCTTTCGTCTCAAAAGTGAGGTAATTCCACACGAGCTTGTCACTATCTAGTGAGTTAATAAGGGCGATTAATTGACGGGTTGCTTTTTTCGGCTGAAGAGTAAAGTAATTCCACACGACTTTGTGAGGTTCCGCCTCCCGGTCCGGTTCTTCTTCTTCGATCCATTTCCCCACAGTTGCCTCTCCATGTCTCAATAGCCATACTGCCCGCCAGCCCTCCCTGTAGGTGAAGTATATCAATGATGCTATTCCTAGGCCCAGAAATGCCATTCCAATTAGGAAGGCCACCACCAGCCCTAGCAAATTGGGGGATATGCCCAAAAAATCAATTACAGCCGGTCTACTAAGCGTATAATAAAGCCACATTATTAAGCTGCCGACTCCTATAGCAACCCACCCACCCCGCGCATACACATGATTAGTGAAGACCAACATTCCGGTCAGCCAGGAGAGTTTGCGTGAGGGAGGAGAAAGGTGTTTTGCCATTATGAGAGAATTGGTGGTATGGTTTGTCTATTTAAAGGTAAGGTTTTGGGGAGGTAGGGCAACCACATTTCGATGTGGAGTTGGGGCAAGCTCAACCTCAGTGTTTTGAGTATCCATGAAATGGGGAAAGGTAAACTTCTCTAAAAAGGGCAACAGCACCTGGATAAGACTTCCAAATGCTAGGTTAGCAGTGACAGGACTACAAATAGTCTATTGAACCAATAAGGTCTTGGCTCGCTCAACGTCCATACGGCTAGTTGCGGTGCCTTCAATCTGTTCCAGGTCACGCAGAAATAGGGAGCCTAGCAAGATTTCCTCTTCATAGGGAAGCAACTGATCTTTCCATTTCAGGTAAATGCCTTGTGCTTCCATATATTTTCCTTGGAAAAGTAGGGCCGCTGGTAAAGGAGTAATATACTGATGGGCCGCTGGGTCTAATGCTATCGCTCTGCGGGCCGTTTGTTCGGCTTCCGCAAAAAAATGTCC
>ENA-UENT01000163-UENT01000163.1-marine-metagenome-genome-assembly--contig:-NODE-163-length-50132-cov-8.103834_pt1 | contig 50132 bp, 32 predicted proteins | sample MGYA00237879_ERZ529330 | MGnify/ENA primary metagenome ERZ529330 (study PRJEB26372, sample SAMN05368345) | marine metagenome | biome: cultured habitat; feature: ocean water; material: water; isolation... | reverse complement strand
GTAGTCCTACCTTATCTGGACGTGCGCTCTGACGTGAAATCACAAAAGAGAAATGGAATAAAATGTCGTCGTAGTCCTACCTTATCTGGACGTGCGCTCTGACCCTTCCTTCCCCAAAATAGCATTTAACACATTGATCTCCAACATACAAAATATTCCTACTTTAACACCAATCCGGAGCAATACGCCCATATTTTAACAATGCATAAAGTGTTTTTAGTGCCTTTTGACTGTCACAGAATACTGCTCTTCAGTGAAAAAGAGCACACCAAAACTGTACAACAAACTGATTAACAGGTTATTAACCCAAAATACGCCGAAATTAAAACATAGCCGTTTTTACTATATTTAACTTCTAGTGCATAGCGGTTTTTTATCTGTGTATCAGTCTGTAAAACAGTGTTTTGCAATGTTAATATTATTGTTAGCAATAATGGAATTTTGCAATTTGGGTGTTCCTTGCGTACACTTTGTCATCAAAAAATGAATGGTTTTGTCCGGTATTTGGACATTGGAATTTGGTATTTCAAAGAACGTTGGGTTAAAATAAGGAATTTCCGGCAGGGCTGTATAGCTTTCGCTGATTCTCCTTATCCCGAAGGTTTCAAAGCTTGATCTTTGTGAGCATCGGGGCAAAAAAGTGCCTTGCCTTTATCCGTCCCCTTGCTGCTTATCCCGGTTGTGTTCCGTAGCCCGCCGGTAGCGCAGGTAATCCGACATCTCCCGGATACGGGCGTGAAGGGAAAATACGCTGTTGGTGGCGTAGGCTTTTTCGGGGTAGTTAAAGAGCAACTGCAAGAATCCGCCAAAATATAGTACTACCGGGCTGGTTTTGTTGAGGTAGTATAGTAGCAGCTTATTTTTATCGTCCTGCTGATCAGGCTTTTGATTGTCATAAAGGATGATATCGTAGATATTCGCTGACTCGGCAGGCAGCGGCTGCCCACTGCTGTTATATTCTACATTATGGAAGTAGTCTGTAGGAAAGAACTTACCGAGGTAATCTGCGCGCGTCTTACTCTTAGTGACAATCAGGATGCGGTCGTAAATGTCGTATTGCAGAAGGCGGGGCGTGGAAATGTCCTTCTCTTCCAGGGCATCAATAAGGTCGAGGGTACGTCGGGTGAGGTCGCCGTACTCCACGTTGTGCTGTTCGCGGCTGATGCGCCCTTCCCGGGCTTCCTGCTGCAGTCGCTGGAATTGGGTTTGCATGACGAGCACACTGTTGAAATTGGAGCTCTCAGGCTGTATCAGCTGCCCGAGCTCTTGCAGCACCTTGCCGATGTTGGCGGTGACTTGCTGCTTGAGGTCGGATTTGGTGGTTTGTAGGGTGGGCATGGTGGGCTACACTTGTGATAGGGTTTGTAGACTCTTATTGATAACTGTAGAACGGGCAGAAACCTGCTTGTTTTTAGAGCATTGGTAGCCAAACCCTATACTTTTTCCTTTTCCCAAAGCGATACCCTCTGGAAGCTTAATATTGGCATTATAATTGACATCGAAAGCTATCATCGGGTTTCCATGAAGGCGGACTTTTTGGATACAATTTATATTTTCCAAAGAAACCTCCAGGCGTTCTGGTAATCGGTAGTCAATAGCAGTGCAAAAACCTAATAACTGACCTGCGAGGACTCGCTCAAGTAAAGCAACTCGGTCTCTCAAGCTAGTTGTATTCTGCCACCTTTTATAATTTTCCCGGTTGAGGGCAAGCCAATTTCGAAGGCGGTAAGTTTCGGGAGTAGTCAGCATTTTGATTTCTGACTGAGTACTCTTTACATCTACGATCTGGAGAGTACGGCTTTGACCGTTCCAGTTTAAGCTCCAATCATTATTGGCAAGTACGGATTGAAAGGCGGGGATCCCATCTCCAATGGCAAATAGTGCAGCCCTGTTTCTTGCTGTACGGTACTGAATTAATGGGTATCTGTAGTGATAGGTATCTTTAGTTTTGTGATTGTGGAACAGGCTGTCCTCCCATCCTCCCATTTCTATGAATGCACCACGCCATTGTTGAATTTGGTGCGCATGCAATGGGAGGTTGAAGAATAAGTTTAAAGTATTAATTGTGAAGTTTGACATCATTCATTAGCTTTTAACGCATTCAATAAATTCCTGGAAAGGGTATTGTCCATATTTGAACCTGTAAGTTTGATCCTGTAGGTATCCTTCCAGACACTGAAAGGTAAGTTGTTTTTCTCGCCAAAGTACATGTATAGTTTTACCGCTACTCTATTCTTCTCCAAAATGTTTTCTATTGCAGTCAAGTCTAAATTACTTTCAATCATGTCATTAATAATGATTGCATCAACATCATTCGTGCTGTAATCACTTGTTAAGCTGCTGAAAGAAATGTTATTCCGATCGATACCGCCTTTCTGTAGTAGCGTTCGTATATCTGCTATGTCTTCTTTAGTAGCGCTTAGCACTAAGATTTTCTTAGAATGTTTTGCTTCGTAATCCCTGGACATTTCTTTCAGGGCATCCTCCAAAATATTTGTTTTTACATTGATACGTCGAGCTAGATTTTCAGAGATGATTTCTCTAAGCTTATTTTTTATCATGGATACCCCTCCCCAAGTAGCGATAAGGGCAAAAATTGCCGCCGCCATAGAGGGAATCCAAATCCACTTCCTCTGATTATCCTTAAGATTTTCGATATCGTCTTCAAGCTTATCGAGCTTCACTTCAAGATTGGTTATCTGTTCTTTGAGCTTTTTCAATTGAAGCGAATCTGACTGGCTATAGCCAATTCCAAGAAAGAAACTACTTGAGCAAATGAAAATTGAAACTGTCAATAGCAAATGTTTCATTGAAAAGTATTAGTTGTTTTGAATTTCTTCCCAAAGCATTTTAGCCTGCTCTTCTCCTACCCACTCTCTAATTTTCTTGAAATAGCTATTCCTTTCAAAAGGCGAACGGGAAAGCTGCTTTTTCTCCGTTTTATGCCCCTCTGAAGCCAGAGTAGCTATTTTCTTAGTGAAAGCGTGCCGATGCTCTTCGGGCAATACCCCTTCACTTTTGTCTTTGATCAATTTGTCGTACTTCTCTCCAAAGTAGGCTTCTACATAGGTTTGAATCGCTTTTTTGAGTTCATCAAAAGCTTTACGCTTATTTAGATCAATATCGTCCCAGTCCGGCGGATTCTGACGAGCCTCAGCAGCTTCCGCCTCTAGTCGCTGCTCCTTTTCGGCGGCTTGTACAGCCGATTGCTGGTCTTGTATGGCTTTTATTTGTCGTGCCTTATATTGTTCCAGAGCTTGGTTTAGTTTTTGATATTGCTGCTCTTTATAGTTTTTCAATGCTTCTTCTGGTGAGGATTTGGATTCGTAAATAGACTTTTCACGATCAATCCAGCTCTCCATATGTTTTACATCCTCATCAGTCGCCATAGTTTTTATCCTAAAAGCTCCGTCCTTAAGATTCAGCAACTTAGAGTATTTGTCCAGAGCTTCATTGTTATTTTTAGCTCTCCTAAACCCATCTAAACCCATATAGGAAAGCTCTGATCGCCCCGTGTTTGTGTGTTCGTGGGCCATTGCTACAAGTTCACATATCTGATCTGAGTTATTCCAGTTCTTTATTCTTGCCCTCATGTAAGCTTCAAACTGTTTCAGGTAATATTCATCTGATTTGAGATCGTTTCCTTGCAGTTGTACGTCTAACTTTACTTTTCCATAGCCCAATGGTTTAGCCATACCAAGGGCGTGAAAAGCATCCTGATCACTGTGAAAAGTCAGTGCAGAAAGGAGCGCTCCCAACTCGATCGGCTGTAAATTGTGGAAACGTATTACAGCGTCAAAAACAGCACCTTCTTTGAGGGGAATAAAGCTTGTTTCTATTTTTTCTGATGTTCCTGCCGGACGAGGATTATGCTTTACTCCTGAGCGGTGTATTGGATACCTTTTCCAACCTGCGATTGAAGCATCGTCGTCCATGAAGGTTTTGTACTTATTTTTCACCTTCCCATTACTGTTTATAGACTGGCGAACATAATGAGGATAGTAAGAAGCTTTGGGGCTAGACAATACTTCCGTTTGAACCGCTCCAACATTTCCTGACTTTAAGAATGCATGACCAAAATGCACCCTGCCTTTTAAGCTTTCTTCGTCGGTTTGACTCCCCTCATTCTGGATATAACCAAAAATGGCATCAGCCATATCTACAGCTTCTTTTTTGGCTTTTTGCCGAATAGCGTCTTCTATAGAGTTTTCATAAGGCAGTTTGTACAAATAGGAGAGACCCAGATCGATTACATTGCCGTTTACATCTTTGCGAAAGAATACAGGAACTCTTTCCCCATTGACTAGTTTTTCACGCCAATGAGTGTAGTCAATAGACCATCGGCTTTTATCTTTTTCGTGATAGGCGAAAAAGAAGTTATCCATGACTTCTTTAGAAACTGGAATACTTCTTGTCGCCTCATTTTCAAAAAAGATAAACTCAAAACGATTCTTGTCTTTCTTCCGGGGTGAAGGTTGCCCGGTAAATACGATGTATCCCTGCTTTTCATCACTCAATTCATCTATTTCATAAATAGTCCTATACCCGCTCTTACCTACCTCTTGAAACTTATAGGTCTCTTTAAATACCTGCTCAGGAACTTTGCTGTATTTAAACAGAGCGGATTTTTGGGAGTCCTTACTTGGATCAAAGCCTCCTCCCTCTTCGAAAGTTTGCCAAAACGATGTCCCAAAGTGTTCATCGATAACCTTGTGAGATATGCGGCCTGGCTCATCACAATCCTGGATTTCATAAGATTCATCTGCTTGTCTTTGAAGCCATCCACATTTAACGCTCCCTGCATTGAATTTGTCGAGGTAAATAGACTTAGCTGCAGGAGACAAATCTCTTATCGCATACCGATGATCATTCACCCGCCCCTTCATCTTCCCAAATGACATAATCTCGACCACAGAGCGAACCATACCCCGCAGAGATGAGCCAGGAATAAAGGGCTGATCTTTAAACTGTGAAAACCAATTAGGCGGGGTTTCGCTATCTGATTGAGGTTTACGCGCTCCGTCTCTTACAAAGATGGGGCTCTTGGCCGTTATTTTCAGCTTAATGCTACCAGATACGCCATCACGAAACGGAATATCGTGGCTAATATGCTTGCCCCAGTGAGGAATAACTACCTCTTTATTAAGCGGTACAAAGTTATAAGGTGCTTTGATCATGCTTGCTTATTTTACGAATCCACAAAATGCTGCCCAGGTTGGTTTTAATGTCTTCATGCCTTCCAGGAGCGGGTCTTCTATTTCTTCCCAGGCTTCCATCATTTTATATTGAGTAATGGACTTTCCCCCCTTGTCTGTAAGCCGATGGGCTATATAGTGCTTAATTGGATAGTTGGTGTTGCCGTCCAGTCCTTTGAGGTCGAACTGAGCAATACGGTATTCCCCATCAATATGCCGGATTTGGATGCTTACCTTTTCCTGCTCGGCGTAGAAGTTTCCTTCAACCACAAAGGGCAAGATGGTAAGTAGCTCTTTGAATACCAGCTTTTCCTGCTGAAAGACTACCTCGGGAGCAGATTGATCGGAATACCAATAGTAGCCCTCGTAATCGTAATCCGGTATGTCGTCAATCTTTATCAGCGTATGCATACTTTAGTCTTTTACCGAATGAAAGGCGCCGTGCCCCTTAGCAGTGTTCCCGCCAAGTTGAAGTGCACCCGTTTGTAAGTCTTGAAGTGCTGCTTCGAATGCTGCTTTCACATCTGCATCTTTTAAAGCCACAGCTTCGACATAAATTTTCAACTCCAGTTCGTCTTTGGCATGGATTACCTTTTCCTGAAAAAGTGCACCATCCACAGCCCCTCCGGTGAAGCGGTCTATTTTAACATGGTTGAAGATTTTACCTTCAAACTCATCAAGATATTTATCCGAAATGATAACCCTCCCCCTCTGTCCATCGTCTTTTTCGCTGTCTTTTGCGTAGCCGAAGAGTTGCTTTACTGCCTCATTATTCTCGCCAACGGGTAATCCAACATCTTGGGTGCTATCAGTGATAGCTTGATCAATTTTTTGTTCGAATTCCTGCCAAGCTGCAGTATCTTTAACAGATAGGGCATTGACTTCATCAATCAATTTCTGCCATTCCGTTGAGTCTTTTGAGAACTCCAAACTATCCACCTCATAGGCGGGTTTTAAGGATTCCAGCACTTCTCTTTCTGAAATAGATACTGTCACTTGATGGCTTGTTCCTTCCACATACTCCCCCTTCAATCTATTGTAATGATAAGCTACCCGATGCGAAAGTGCCCCTTTGATGGAAGTACCTGGTATCAATATGCTTTCCTTTAGCTTTGGCTCCCCACTTTCCCAGGAAAAATATTTTTCTTTTTTGGGAAGCATGCTTACTTCTTCATCGCCATATCCTGCACCGAAAAAGAAAAAATCATCGGCTTTCAATTTTAATAGATATGGCTGCCAGCCTTTATCATCCCCCTTATCAAGGGAAAATAGCCGCCAGCCTTCTCCGTCAACGGGTGAATTAAGCGAACTACCGTGCTCCAGCCAGGCTTTCAGCTCTTCCTCTCTGCTCAGTTCGAATTTGCGCTGCCGGCAATTTAGGATTTCCAATTGCCCAAAGCCTTTTCTCGTCCCTCCGCCGATTCTGAAATAAGGGCTATTCAACAACTCGAGAAGTTTATCCCATGCGGCATTATCGTGACTTTGTGTTGCCTCTTCGCCTTTTAGCTCAATTTCAAAGACAAATCGAGTTCCCTTATGCACATATTCCTCTTCAAATTTACCGTGCTTTTCTGCCGTACCTTTATGGTTGATGCGCACATGATCACGCTCTGGCAAGCGCTTTGCATTTTGGTAGTACTCCTTTGAAAAGTCAATTTGCTGTAAGCCTTCCAGCACTGTTTTACCATCTTCGGCCAGCATAACAGCTTCGCTGAAAAGAATACGACTTCCTTTTCCCTTTACAGCTTCGTCTTCCTCTTCACTCACTTCTTGTTTTTGGAAGCCAAACAGACCATCTATTTCCTCTTCTGTAAATTCTTTTGTGTTTTCCAGTTCGTGGCGTAATACGCCTGCAAGGCTGGTGCCTGGTATGTAAGGAAGCCCATTAGCATCCCGAGCTACTAAACGATCATTGACCAATCCGGTATTTCCGGAACCAACGCCTAAAGCACTTGCAGCTTCCACTGTAAATCTTGCGATATATCGGATGGGTAAGTTCATGACATCACCTTATTTTGTACTGCTTTAGCCATTTCGTTAGCAAGCTTGATGAGAAAATCCTGTGCCATTTCAGCAGGTATGGCTGCCGACTCCCCAAAAAGGTGGTCCTCCAGCTTTTGCCGCCGGCCATTTTTACGCCAGGCCGCTTCCGTTTGACCGGAGTAAAAGAATCCTACTTTCGGGTCGAATAGCAACGTCTTCAAATCTTCGGTTTTTTTAACGTTTTTAGCAATGTTTCGTACTTGTCCCCACTGACTGGAAGTTATATCCTTGTATTTATTTGAGTACGTCTTAATAAATTGATTCACTGCCCTATCCGTGTTAAACCGGAGCTCCGATTCCGCTTGCCTGTTTTCTAAAAAGCTCAAGATAAGATCGTCCTCTGCGCCTTCACTGACTACGGCACTTCTTGCTTGCTCTGTTTTGTCTTGCGTGGCTTTGGTAAGCTTAAAGGGCAGCTCCTCGGCATTTACCTGTACTTTTTCCGGATTGACCCAAACTTTTCCAAAACCCTCAGCGAGATGCGCACCAATGCCCCGCTCCCAATCGGAACTCATCATGGCTTTAGAAAGCTCCACTGCTATTACTGAACCACGTCGGATAATCAACCGATCTTCATTCCGATTACTTCGCTTTTGGTTCCAAGTACGATATAAGCGCGTACGAATGACTGATTGACTCCAATGAACCTTTGAGCCTTCCGGCAATCCAAGTTGCTCTACAGTAGGCTCTACGGTGCACTTCCCGTATTGATCATAAAAACATAAGTTACTGACTGCATACAGAAAAGCGGTACCTTTATCTATATTGGTAGGCTTTTCAGCTTCCGTTTTGACCTCACGTATTTCTATTAAACCGTACTCAGCTGACTTTGACCGGCCAATACGGTGCCTCCCGATTAGTGCATTGCGGACTTCCTCTATATTGTCTGGCTTGTCAAATTCCACCTCAAAGCGCCATAGTGTCCCCTTTTCTAGGCCAGAATAGCCATACATTTGACTGTCTTTCGCCCTACGCAGTTTGCCATCGTAAGCTGACTTAATGGTAAACTTTTGGTGGATAGTAGCGACATCGCCCCGCTGTGTAAAGTATCCTTCTTTGACCGTTTTCAGTAATGTACCATCTTTTAATCGATGTCCTTCTTGGTCCTCAGCAGTATACCCATGAACATAAATTCGCTCTCCGGTCGGAGTACCTTTCGGCTTCAACCAAATGTAAGGTGCCCGAAAACCTATGTGCCCTTTGATAACGGGATGTGCATCGCCATAGCGCACAGTACCATTATGGAAAAGGTCAAGGAGTTGCTGTCCGTTTCGCTCCTCTGTATTATAAAGTTTGCGGGCTACAATGCCGAGAAACTTGCTGCCAGGGATATAGTCGAGTGATTTGTGGTAGCCCTCGGTAGCTGAAACTGAAATCAACACCACCTGCGACAAGAGTTCGCACTCAAAGGTTAATTTATCCATCCTGCTAATTGGTTTTTAATTGCAAAGAACAGCGTCCTAATCCACGGTTGCGGTTTACGCCCATACGCTTTACCCATTGAAAGCAGCGCTTCAAGGCTTCTTCATTTTCTGCTCCATCCGGAAAATTTTCAATGTAACCATACAGGATTAAGGGAATACTGACCTCCATGCGGCGCAGGGTGAAATCCTTAGCCTGACCATTTTTTCCAATTGCTGTAGAAGCAATATTTTCGTAGAGATACGTTGCTTTGGCCGTTTGACTTAGTGACTGTTTTAGGTGAGCACTTAATTCGGCATTCCCGAAAAAACATCCATACGCCAAATCATAATTTGAATAACTTGCATTGCTCTCCTCTTCCGGCTTTGTTCCAAATACTTTTCCCACAAAACCGTCAGGTATGAAAGACATGCTACTCATCGCTTCTCCACCTTCTCTTAATAGACCTTTTAAGGCACGACCCGGTATGTATGGCAATCCATCGTCATCTTTTAATACTAAGGCATTTGTCCCGGTCCCTCCTGATAAGCCAGAACCGATGTGCCAGTAAGTATGAAACTGCACGCTATAAATGATCTTTCGCATTTTTACTTTTTTACAATTTAGCAAGAGCCAGCAAGTCGTAAATATGGGTGACTTTTTCCTTTATTATTTCACCTGAGCCAATTTTCTGGTAAGTCCTCTCCGTCCAAGGCTGATCAAGACCTAATCCGAATACTAAATGCGGATTAAGGCGCTCTATTCGTTTCATCAACTGCTTAGCTTGGGCGGGATTATGGTACAAGGCACTCAGCCACTCTCTCAAACCGGAAATTGGCGCCCCATCTTGCTGAGCCAAAATAAGTTGTCTTCTAAACTCATCAAGATTTGGGTAGCTATCCACATCAGAAAGAAAATAAGGTCCATTATTGAACTGTAAAGCAGCCTCATTATCACCAGAGACTTTCAGCTCTCTTTCCATGATATCTTTTTCAAAATTACCGATATAGGAGGATTGTACTTTATGAAATGCAAGACAAGATAAAGGCTGCTTATGGTCACCCGGTAATGCTTTAGTTCTGTTCTTCGCGTATTTACATAAGTCGTTTGCCAAGTTCACACCAAAGTGAAAGGGATAGTTATATTTAATGTAAGCGATGCCCGCACATGCAGTAAGCCCATTAGGTATAGAGTTTAGACCGTAAGTGGTGCGCAACTTATCAAACGCTTGCTTTGTATGGTGCTCAAACAGCTCTAAAAACTCATGTACGAAGTGAAGAGCTAAATCCGCACGTATTATCATAGTGAGATCATCTCCTCCCAATAGTACAGGAGAAAGGGGGATACTTCGGGGGGAGGATTTTGTTTTAAATAAAGGCTCAATAACAGTTTGGTATGCTCCTCTCGCTGCCTTCTTGGTAGATTGATCCAAATACTTTGAAAAGGAAGCCGTTAAGCTTTGGTACTTATCAGGGACTTTTTGCTCCGCTTCAGCAGATATATCTTGAATGAGCTTTCCAAGGCCATTACCATCTGCGTGAACAACTGCAATCCACTCATTATCCTCTCCCTTCCGAATGTCGTCAATTTCCTGAGGAAAAAGCCGCTCTGCTTCTTGGGCATTCTCTAGATATGGCTCAAAAAGCTGTAGCTTTTTTTTGCTTAAATCTTGCTTGGTCTGCTGTTTTTGGTCGAGGAAATCAATATCGCTACCAATAGTCCGTTTTTCTATAGCGGGACTGCCCGTTCGCCGGGACCGCTCCGAAATCATTAAAGCCAATTGGTGCTGATGCGTTGAAATGTTGCGCTGTGTCTCTAACCTTCTTTCTAAGTTTTCTATATCAGAAGGTCTCAGGTTTTCACCAATTTTAATGATTGCCTGATTGAAATTAATACCTGGCATTTCTTCGGAAAGCCTCTTAAAGAAGTTCTTTACCACAAACTGGCAAGTTCCTATATCGTCAAATATATATTGAACTTTTCCTGCAGCGGTTATGACTTGATTCTCTTGTTTATAGTTCTCTTCACCAACTGTTTCCCTAAAGTAGTCTTTGCATGCTTGTTCGACAAAAACACTGCCGCCAATTATTTCTTTGAGTTTTCCGGTTTCGAAAATTAAATCCTGGATTTCATTAATTTCGAATCCAAACAAAAACCTTTCAGTCATTTATTCTTGAGTTTAACTGGGGTGCGAACTACTTAGCAGCAACTCACAAACCAACTATGTGATTCTTTTTAAGAAAGCAAACTAAAAAAGTGCAATGTTGCTAATATATACAAAACTCACGGATTAGCGAAAATATTATACAAGCAAGCAAAAAAATATTTCGTCCCTCTAGCGAATTGAGGATGTTTATTGCGACCATCAAAGCGTTTACTAGAGTTTTCCACCTTGTTCACAACCTGTAACCTACTCTCTAGGTGCAAGTCTACAATCTACCAAAATTCCCCCATGGCATAACTTATCCTTGCCAAGCAAAGCTAAAACTCCAAGTATCCCAAGGAACTAACCATCCGTCAAAAGCAAACCAAAGAGAAACTCATCGTTTACCAGGCCTACCATCCGGGAATTGCAGATTATGCGGTGGCCCATCAGCAATTTGGCGACAGCCACTACAGCTTCAACCGGATGAGCTGGATCAAGCCCAATTTCCTATGGATGATGTACCGTTGCAGCTGAGCACAGAAGGAAAATCAGGAAAGGGTGTTGGCTATAGAGCTTCGGAAGAGGCATTTTGATGAAATACTCTCGCGGGCAGTGCATACTTCTTTTAAAAAGGACGTCTATGAGTGTAAATGAGGTCTGGACAGCCAATCTGGAAAAATCAGAATTCAGGGTACAATGGGACCCGGACCACGACCCAAAAGGCGGCAAACTGGAGAGAAGCCCTTCAATCAGGATTAAAAGACCAAACTCTGCGACAATTTGCTACAAACCGGATTGTCGCGATTGAGGCCATCCCCCTTTCATAATTGAGCAATCCACAAAGCTCAAGGCTGGGACATTTCTTCCATGCAGGTAGCCGTTACAGTCGCATATGTTGCTGATGTTACAGCCACCTTGACTATCATAATATTCAGAAAAGATTAAAAAAGATTTGCCTCACGCTCAGTCTAGCACAGGGAGGTTTGCGCCTAACTGTTTAGCATGCCGCCTGAACCGCAATACCAAATGGTTACTCAAGAGCATTTAGCCCACTGGATCAAGCAGCCTAACTCACTTACTGCCCGGTAGGAAAATGACCATAATAGATGTTCCTGAACTCAGCCCTCATCTCAGGGTGCCCCAAAGTATAGATGAATGCTTTATCATGTGGGAACGGCTGCCCACCTGGCATACTATAGTTCAGATCTAAATTTAGCCAAAGGTTACCCCACGGGTCTACTTCCAGAACAGGAGATGAATAAATACCATAAGGAGCATATCGGCTGCGAAGGTACTTAGATACAGCCTCCTCAGACAAGGAGCCAATGTAGACCTGAGCATAAGCATGTCCATTGTAATAGTTGTATGCTGCAACCAGCCTTACCTGCCCCCCCAATGGCACGCACGCAAGCTGCTATTGCAATTGCGGAGTCGTCACAGTCTCCTCTCATTGCATTTACGCTATACAAGGCACTAGCGAAGTACTCTTCATCAAACGGATCACTGACGTATGTCCAGTTAGCCTTGAAGTAGTCATAAACATCACAAACCTGTGCGAGATTAAAAACACCCTCATGATACCCGTTGATCATTTCAAGGGCCTTATTACGAATAGGCCGCGGAGCGCACAAGTCCTCTATGGGGTGATTGCCGTAGTTAACACCTTGCGACGGAGGAGCATTCAAATATTCATACATGACTAACTCGTAGGCATTAGATTTCTGAATCTGGGCAGCTGCAGAGGTTGCAGCTAATAAAAGAAAAATGAGAATTGTTCGGCACATAACTAAAGTATTTACCCAATTGGGCGACTACTTTATTCAGCGCAGAATTTTTTTTTCGTCTATCCTACAATTTCCATTCCGCTTTTCTATGCTTTTGGATTGAAGCGGCATCGGGGCGGAATGTATAGTAATGCACGCCATACTCTTGTTCCCTTCTAACTGTCTCTTCAAGGTATTTTTTGAAGTGTTCGGCGTTATTTTGGGCAAGTCTGACTTTTGCCTCATTTAGGTGTTTAGAAATCCGTTCTCTCCATTTCTTCTTGGGTTCAATAGTATTAATTGAGGCACTTGAACTTACTTCATCGACCTCAGAAAAGGGAGTATCCCAATCCGGGTCAAAGTACTCTTCTGATAGTCCTTGCTGATGTTGAAGATGGTACCTCAAAGCCTCAATTTCTTTTTCGCTATACTCCTGTTTCGTGACTTTATCAATCGCTTTTTTGAGAAAAGAAATTACTGTTTTAATCCTATTCCTTAGTTCGCCCCTTTCTTCATAGGTCTTGGCCATTTTTATCTCACCTTCGGAAACCAAGTGCTCAGATAGCACTTTTATAATACTCTGAAACACTTCCGTGTTTGTGACATTTGCCGTATCGCCATATTGCTTCGTCAGTAAATAAAGCGTATACATATCGTAGGTTACATTTGGATTAGAAAGGAGTATGTGAAGTATACGGCAGGACTGACGCTTTAAGCAAGATATTTGTGTCCCACTAAACTTCACGATGAAGTTATCTCCATTCTTCGAATACAACTCATAGGCACCCTGGTTTTGAAAGACGCCTGGATGGCTTGCTGCGGCAAGTTGATGCGATAAATCATTGACTTTTTCTTTTAGCTCATCAAGCACCAATTCTACCTCCTCCAACCTAAGGCCGAACCCTGGAATAGTGTTTCGCGAGCCCAGCTCTTCATGTAGATCTTGATAATCTTTAAACCATTTATCGAAGTAAGTCTCTATACCCTTTTTTATTTCTTCCTTTTGTTTCTGAAGCCGATTCTCGCTGTAAGCCCAAAGGCAAGGCCAGGAGCTAATGTACTGGGTGACAGGAGGCATCTCACAGATCAGATCTTCTCCGTTTGGCAACGTCAGGTTTAATGTTTGTGAATGCAAATTTGCAAACAGCCGCTCTGCATAGGGGGCATGTCTGTTGTTCCCAATCCTCCAACTACGTGGCATAAGGATTTGAGCTGCGTTCATTGCCAGTTCCTGGATGAAATCCTCTTCTGAGAGCTTAATCAAATCTTTAATGGAAAGCTTGGAATGGGCCCTGGCCATAAGAACCCTTGAGAGCGAGCTTTGAAGTGCATTAGAATTTTTGCTTATTTCTTTTTCGATGAGCTGTCCATCTGTAAAGGGCACGACTAAAAAACCAACAGGGCCTAGCCATAGACTTAATGGCCGAATGTAGCATTGGATACCATCAAAAGTATTAATACAACCATTTTGCTGGCCAGAATTGGAGTAGCCGGACAAAATAGAAAGCTCAGTCAGAGATGTTTTTCCTAACCGGCTATCGACTCTTGAAATTTCTTCGAAAGGCTTTTTCCATTTGTACACGGAAATTTTAAAATCATTTAGCTTAGGCTCTGGTTCTTCAAAAAGCACTAGCTTCAAATCTTCGCTTAAATTACCGGAAGGGCTCTGCATCGCAGCGAAGAGATGACTCATATTAGAAAGCGTCTCCTTTACCTGAGATTTTAGGTCCAGTAACTCCAAATTGTGTTTATTTTGTTCCAGCCCTTGCTTATCGCACACTTAAAGGGCGAAAAAAAAATTCGTCGCAGAAAAAAAAATTCGTCCTAAATATATAGACAATATTTTCATTGCTAAAATATAGATTGACTTTTTATTTGTTCTAATTTTTTATAACTTCAAACATTATCCTATTGAGGCGCTTTCCCAAGTAGCACCTGGCTAACTTGGTATGCCGGTAAAACCAGAAAACATGGCTTTAGAAAAGGAAGGGTACCCTACTCCGGTACATAATGCATCTGAGATTATTTCAATAATTGACTTGGAATACCAGTCAAACTATTACAGCTTTTTTAGTGATTTATTTTTTAAAAACGAATGTCCTCCACTACGGGAAAGCAGCCGATTTTTGGATGCTCTTGCTGAAAAACGCTCTGGAACTCCAACATATAGTTTATTATCTGACCAGGAAATTATTATCCTCTTGTTGTCAAACCTTTCAAGGCAATGGCATTTGAATCAAAGAGAATCTTATCAAAAGTTGCTGGAAGAAAATCATAAGGAGCATATATCCAATACTCGTTCTTTGATGCAATTTTTAGCAAATATCGGTCTGGGTATTACCGACTCCTGCCTTAAGAAGCTTGAAAAAAACGATTTGAAAGCTGAAACACTACTGGAATTGCAAATCCTAAATGTTATAAATGCTATTCAGGAAGATAATACGAAAAGATTAGAGTACTGGAAAGAGAGATGTTACAATCAAATCCACAAGTTGGAAAATATAAATGATAAAAAGCGCTATAAAGATGCTGTTTATTGTTTGCCTGTACTAGGTGCAATCATATATAAAAAAGAACCTAAAAAATTCATTTACCAATGTATTCCTTTCAGCTTTAGCGACGGCGAAGAACCGACAATAGAAGATAAATACCTAATATCACACATCAATGTATATTTTAGAAACTCGATTCTGCAACTATGTAAACAGGGAAGAATAGAAGATTTAGTTCAAATAGATAAAGACTGTTATGGTTGGAGCCAACTGCTTCTGGACCAAACTCTAAATTCTACTTACCTTGAAGAGTGCCGGATTGAGGTAAAGAAAAGGCGGCGTAATCAACAAGACAAGGATATGAGTAAGCCGCCCAAGGATATAGAGCAAGAAATAGAAATCTTGGTAGAAAATGCTAAACCTTAAAATATATGGCTGAAATATCTGATTTTGCATCTGACAGAACTCAGATTGCTGAAAACTACCGGATTTGGAAGGCTATTCAAAATACAGAATTCACTTTATATTTTGATACTGCCGATATTATCGATATGCTGCACGGCATAGCCAGCATGTCTGCTGCTCCCGGAATGCCATTTAAGTGGAGTTTATATAATGAGCCTAAGCAATTAGTTTATGCTGTTGCCTACAAAAAATGGCTGGGCGGTATTCGCCTTTTGTCACCACACCTCGCAGAGCTATATGACAAGTTGAGGTCAGATCGCTTCCAGAGGCACAAAATCCGAATGGATATATCGAGCCTGAATAAGACTTTTTGGGGTAAAGAAGACATCCTGAGCAAGGAGGTAGTTAGTTTTGTCAATGGTAAATACTTAGGAAAAAAAGAAAACAGTAGCGCCCATATCAATATGGAAGCCCTGTTGGCAAGTGCCCCCCATATTTTTCAGGGTACCTACCTAATGGCAAATCATGGAGACTGGAGAAGCCGATACCGTTTTTTAAAGGAACAGGGCATTATAGACTTCGACCAAGACATTGTCAGGGTCAACGAACTAGTCAATGATGAGGTATTCAAAAAACTGCATAAAGCGCTTAATAATCAGAGACCTCTGACTGCTAATAATTATGTAGATGCTCTTGCATTATGTCTATTTGATCAAAAGCTCAGAAAAGCGGAAAAGAATAATGCTCCCCCTCTGTTCTTTTTTGCGGATCAGGACCATCTCCTAAAGGCTGTTGAAGAAGTTTCCCGGGAAAAGCTGAACGGGAGATTTCCCTTCCGCTTTCAAGATGCAGAAAAAAAATTGGACTTCCTAACTGTACGCACAGCTCCGTTTTTCTTTTTGCTGGGTATACTCCATGGAGTTAAGTCCGAATATGAAGATCTCTGGAATCGCTTCGAATATTACCTGGAGGAAATCACAAAAGAGTCTCAGGAAGTGAGACGTTATACCCCAAGCAGCGAAGCAGCAGCATTTAGACTTTTTATTCTTGAATTTTTTGCCAGTTGGTGGCATAAGGAAGGTATGAAGGATCTGAAGCTGCTTTTTAATACACGAAAACTGGCATCGGAAAACTATTTGGAAAGGGAAGTGCAAAGTTTTATAAATTCAGAGTTTGAGCATTTATCTCAACGTATCAACCTGAACCCAAAAGTTCTGGAGATTATCAGAGAATCTCTTGATAATCTGAGCGATATAAAACAAACACTCAAAACGCTTTATCCAAATATTACTGAAATCAATGCTGCTAATGAATTTGGCAATCGTTTTTCCTTCAAACCTGAGGCTTACAGAAGTATCCAAAAAGCTTTCTCCGAATTACAGTCCAGCGCAAGAGCTCACTCTTCAGAGGAGGTTGAAGATATTAAAGAAACAATAATCAATAATATTAGCAGCGCCTTTACAAAGGTAAATTTAGAAAGAGAAGAGGACTTAAACGATATATTAAATAAGCTGGCCAGTGCAGTAGGGATCCTTTGGTTGCTCAAAAAGTACTATCTCGTTGAGAGAATCTGTGACACTATCACCAATATACCCTATTTATGCAAGGATAAAAACGAAAAATATCCTTCTCCCCCATTTGCCATACTTCACGTAGTTGTACTTCTGGCTGACAGCGAGCCTGACATGACCAGGGTAACCAGAATCCTGCAGTGTGTAAGGAGCAAATATGATAAAGGGCAGCCCAAACAAAACTATAAGGTTTGGCTCTCTCTCAGCTTTGCTTATTTCATGATGGCTGGCAGAATTTATAAAGATATTGCTGTAATCCCGGAAGACCTTTCTGCGAAGGCTGAAAGGAGTATGATCAGAGAGCAAGCGCTTATTTGCCTGAGAAATTCCAAAAAGTATTCCAGATATGCCTTTGAGTATTTGAGCCAAAAAGAACTGGAAAGCAATGATATTAATGCCATGCCTCGCCGATACCGGTTTAAGCACTATGCAATCAACAATTTAATCTTTTGCGAAACACTTTTGACAGAACGCTCAGATTTTGAAACTACCCTCAGTAAATTAGTCAACATGCAGGAAAGTATTGTTGAAGATGAACATTTGTGGCACCGAACACGGTATGCTGATACAATTGCCCGATATTACTACCGTAAAGCCAGAATCAGTGACAACCCTGACGATCTGACGTTGAAGAAAATGTATAGGTATAACAACCGTTCTCTAAAAGAACAGGGTATCAATGAAAAAAAATATCCTTTTCAGCTAAAAATACAGATTGAACATCACTTTGGTGTCTGGAATGAAGTTTAGTGTATTCCTCAAACTGCACTTAAGCTGTATAGACAACTAGGAAAGTCCACTGTTACCTCAGAATACCCGGATGATGCATTAAAATGGTAATTCCTCCAAACTAGCTTTAGGCACAGATAACCTAAAGTACATCCTATGCTTTCGTAAAAGAGAAACTTTTGACTTGTCACTAAGGAATTCATTCACCTTTTGTCTTATAGCACGATCCTCCCTGTTGATAAGCTCTTCGTAATCTATTTTGGGATTCCGCCGCTTGAGTGTTTGATAAAATGGCTCAAGCCCGAGCTCATCCAGGCTAATCCTAAAAATAAGGTAATTGCTATCCGGATTATCGGCTATGTGATCATACTGTCTCTTGGAGACGTAGAACGCAACGGATTCACTGATTTTCTCAAGTGGTTTAATCGTTGTTTTTACATCTAACTCGAACTTCCGGGAGCCATGCGTAACCAAAATATCATAAACAGTGTATTTTTGCTCGATTCTATCGTCTTTTCTCGATATCGTCACATGGTCCACTGATAAAGCTGAGTTTATCCGTTTTAACCATTCAACCACCAATACTTCCCCAATATATCCGATCAAAAGGCTGGGAGAGGATTTATGCTCTGTTCCCTCCATAAAGTCCTTGATCTCTTGCCACCTTTCGGACATTTCAGCCAGTTCCGATTCATCGAATTTATTGATAAGGTTTTTAATGGCCTCCGGGCTATTCTCGATTTTTTGGCGCTCTTCTTCTGTGATATCAATTTTCACTCTGGTACCATCAGGCGATCCTTCTTGGTAAGTTGGAGGTGGCTCTTTTACTAATGACCCTTTCCTCAGCATTTCCTCAAGCTTCTCTTTAGTTACCTTTTTGTCTTTAATGAATTCTAGAAGTACCTGATCTTCATCATTCACCGTGAATTTTGCCAATAAATCCGCTAAGGGCTTGTACTTGTCTTTAAAGAGCTCTTCTTTGGCTTCCTGAATGGCTTCAAGTACAGATTTATTCGAATCCTGGAAAACAATGAGATCTATATTTTTATCTATTCTATCATGCCGGATAGAGGTTTCGATGCTCCGCACACAAATCTCTTTTTCTTCCTCCCCATACTTTAAGTAATAGGTTAAGGGAACGGCATTCCGAGTGACTCGAATACTGTATTTATCATAATCCCTTTTCCACTCCTTGTACTTTGCCGAATTCCATTCCTGCAGATCACTTGCGCTTTGGCCTGATATTTCTTTTTCCAGGAAAGCAGAGCGGATCCCGTTTGCTTTAAGTCGGGTTTGGATATCCATAGAAAAGCCATCAATGTCAACTAAGGCGCAGTCCGTTTTTGAAACTACGTCCGGAATTACCGATAGGTCCTCCTCCTTAAGATCAGATAAACTCAATGCGTTAAATGGCAGGCTCATCCCTTGAATTGCCACCCGCCCGTCTTTGTTAAATCTTTGCAGATACGATGGAAGCTTTCCTGACTTTACTGCTAGCTGATCAATGAATTCATTGACCAGGCTACGTGTAGCACTTCTATATTCGCTGGAATGATTGCGTCCCGAAAGCCATTTCAGGGTGTTTTCGGGCTGGGGTTGATTAACCGCTTTAGTTATCGCTTCTCTAGATAAGAATTCCTCTGACAGTATAGCTTTCCTGAATACTAAAGCTGGATCATTATCTGCTCTTAGCCCAGCTGCATTTAAGAATTTAAGCTGCTCCTGGTTTCCACCCAGCCATTTCTTTGCCCATACTGGGAGCTTTTCCTTATCCAGCAAATAGGCATCGTAATCAGGAGCATAAATATGATGTTTAGGGTTCCAGTAATGATTTCCAATGACCTGCTCAAATAAGGTCATTTCGTGCTTATAGAGCGAAGACAAGACTTGGGCTTTGTCGAGATTCTGCCAATTTAGGTCCCCCAGGTTGTGATTTTGATTATCTCTACTTGGGTCTTTGGTCAATAAATAAGCCGCGACAAACGAAACGCGCTCCGAATTGGAAAGCTCTTTATCTAGTAGGATCTTGTTAAAGATATCACCCTCTGGGTAAGACCTTGTCTCCAAAAAATTTGAGGCATTGAATCTGTTAGAAAACTTATCTAATAGCCTGTTAATAGTTGAAGCCTGAGCAGCATACTCGGTGAGTAAGTCAGATAGCTTAAAGTGAAATTTTAAGCCATTCCCTTTCAGTAGGACCTTATCTTCATATGTCAAAGATTTTAATGAGGTGCCGTCAACATACGTCATGCCCCGCAGCTTTTCAAGCTGTTTTAAACGCTTCGACAAATCTATAAGCTTCACTTCAAAGCTGTCACGGGCATATTCGACTGTATCATCTTGCGTGCTCAAATCAAAACGTTGGATGCGATTGAGGTAGAGCAACTGTGTTCCCTCATTACATTTTAAAATCAGGTCGATAAATTCCTTTTGGGCACCAAAATCAGTAATCAGTTCCTGTGTAAAATCATCCACTCCGGCACCATGGTCCCTTTTTAGCCCACCATCTTCATTGAAGGTCTCATATAGCTGACGGGGTAACTCAAAGTAGTTGTGTTTCCCCTTCAGGAAAGCTGATATTTTAGTATCATTAGCATAGAACTGAACTCCAGCCGGATTCTTGACAAGAAGAATATTTTCGTCTATTTTATTGATTTTGAATGTACTAAAGAAGTATTCCTGATTGGATTTAAGGCTAAATAGCAACTTTGCCTCAGGAGGGCTTATTTGACTTTTATCATTTGAAACCTTTTCTGCCAGATTACGAAGAGATGAGTTTGGCAGCTCTCCAAAATTGATTTGGCTGAGTTGCACCAGAAAGTTAAAAGGTACTAGGTTTAAATTGTCAGCAACCCTCTCAATGAGTGCAGATAGACTGGAATACTGATCCTGAGGTAAAGCTGCTATGTCAGTGCTGTAGAATATGCTTTCTCTGGAAACCAGTTGTCCGTTTTGATTCATCAACCATTCCTGGTTTTGAAGCTTGATACCGCTTTCTTTGGCTTGAAAAAGCTGGGCTAAATCTTTCAGCACCTGTGCATAATTCTGCAGGCTTATTGCCGGCTTTACTTTTTCCCAGTATTGTGTTAGAGTGTTCCAAATGTGTTTGGGCTCCATCAAGTATGGATCGAGCTCATCATAGTAGACCTCAGTGGGTAATAGTTCAAATGGCTTAAGTATATCGCTTGTTGCGTGTGAGTGCCCCGGATTCAGCATTTTTGATAATGGCTGAGGTATCCCTTCCCTGTTTTTAAACAACAGCAGCTCATCTTTTAAATACCCTTCCGATAAGGTCCATTTATCTCTTAGCGTCCTAAAAATCTGCCACTTTTCAGTATGTAGTAAAGATGCAGCATCTATTTTGGCCCATATTGCTTTCCATCTTTGTAGTGAATCGCGGATTTTTGAGTTCAGTTCTGACAGCAAGCCTTTGTCACCCTCCTGCAGCACTTCATAACCTCCGACTATAAATCCACACTTAGTGAGAATATCCTTTAAAGGATGGGCTTTAGCATCAAGCAACACCAGGTTTTCGTCACTAACCGCCTGGTCAAAACTATACACCTTATCATTGCTGAACTTTAAAAAGGGCAAACCAGAGATTATATCTTTGGGTAACGTCCTAACCTCATCAATTATAGTCTGATACGCATCTCCTGATAAACCATTGATCCATTGAGCCCTAACATCAGGGTTTTTGAAAGCTGAAAGAATATGAGGAATACCCCAGGTTTTGACGCCAAGCACTGTCTTCAGGTCACTTTCTACATTTTTGAGGTCATCTTTTACCCAAAAGAAATTATCAACACCTAGAGTCGCCGAAGGAATATCGATGGCAGAGCTATTGACCACACATTGGCTATTCAAGCTATTCCTGATCCCATCCTTCGTTGGAATATGCTCTTTTAAAATGGGAATAAGAGCATCATAAAACAAGGCTTTGACCGTTCGATTATTTTCAGTTTCTTCTGCAGGGGAGGATTTTACTATAGCCTTTATAAGTGCGATAAGTTCTGTTTCCTTTGCAGTTGTTCCAAGCATTCGGATATAATCAATGAATGCATCACTAATTCCCTTCAAAACCAGTTTTGTATAGTCTGATGCGAAGTCAAGGTTTTGCCTGCTGCCGGCTATGTTAAACTCCTTGGAGTCGATAATTAAGTTTAATCCATGGACTTCATTGGTGATTGGAAAGTATTGAAAGAAGTTCACAAGCTTTCCTTGTACCTGGCTAAGGGACTTAGGCCAAAAAATTCGTGCAGTTTTATCACCAAGGATATTTAACTGTGCTTCATAGAATTCTGATGACTTCGTTACTGTTTTTTCATTAAACTGTACGGATTTAATCCTTTGATTAAGTAGAGGTAAAGAAGTCCGTACCCCACTTATTAAGTTATCATCTACAGCATCTCTGACTGCACTCCCCTTTCCTTCCCCCAACAAAATGAATAGAGCAGATCCGTTTTCAAAAGCTGATTCATTAATACGAGGCGCACTAAAAAAATTATACAGCGTTCTGGAAAAGACCTCGAGCTCGCTCAAAGGAAAGAGCACCTTAGAGCTGGAATTTATTTTGTATTCCTTTCCTGGTAGAACCGGAAAGTACGTCAGGACGATCTTTAGCAAAACCGGAAAATCCGAATTGTAAACATCAGATCTGAAGCCTATTGATTGCCCCTCTCGATAAGTCATTAATGCTTGACGCTGTAAAGAAGAGGACCAGCTGAACAGGACTATACCTCTATGGTCTTCAATGATGGCTTGACCAAGGGCTTCTTGTTGATTCCTATCGCTTCGATCTGTAAGGAGGTTATAGAGTAGCTTGGACCCTTGCCCGTATTTTCCTATGCTCTCCTTATCGTCATGTTTTGTGCCTTTGCCTTTTGCCAGGAAAGCGCGCAGGTCATCTTTTTTCGCGTCTTTCCCCGATGGAAGTAACTGGAAAGGCGCTCCATTATTTACGATCAGAATACTAGAATCGTCGTAGCTTACACTAAAATGGCTTGCTTTTACATCATTCGCGTTTTGTAGCAGCTCATAGAACAGTTGCTGGGTAGAGCTTCCTGCAAAACTGCTGATGTTCTCGACGTGATTGGATAATGATGTGGCTTCTCCCATCAATTTTGTGAGAAAAGCTTCATCATCATAACCGAGTGAACCATTACTCCCATTTAGGCCGGTAATGTTTTTCACGTATTGGTCTATATCGATAATCTCCATCATTTCTTATATTCTAATATCGTCCTAAATTCTACCCGGCGGGAGCGGTCTTTATCTTCGGGGCATCCTGTTTCAAAAACATAGTTGCCGTCTTCATCCAATAACCTGGTTTCGGAGTAGCCGCATACAACTGAATTATACCGAACATAATCTTGAAAATTTTGAGGATAAGCCGTAAAGGTGGTATCATACCTGATATGGTCCTGGATTTTACCTGCCCTTAAAGCAGATAGTTTTAAATTATTGTAATAGCTATCGTCAGAGTCCGTGTGCCCTTCTATCCTTATTTCTTTTATGATAAATGTATCGCTTGCCATGCTGAAAATTTTGTAAAGCTCTTCGTAATATACTGGCACAAAATCCCTAAGGAGTTTTAACATGTAATCCGTAGGGTGGTATTTTCCTGAAGGGAATAGTTCCTTTTTAGAAGTATCCTCTAGTACAAATGTTACAGTCGCATCATCGGTTACTTCTATACCTTCCAGTTCGCTAAATGCTATTTCAAAAACTTCAGATAGCTCTCTATATTTCCCATCAAGCGCCGCTTGTTCAGAATCACGGCTGAAAAGCACCATAGAAATTACGATGAAAGCCATCAGCAACCCCATCACCAAGTCTGTGTAGCTGATCCAATAGTTATGCTCTTCCTCTGAATTGTTCCAAAACATAATGAGGGCTTTTTAGGCCGTAATGTGACCGTTAGGGTTAAGCTTTTTTAGCAGGCTATTTGCAGTGTCTAGTTCTACTATAATCTTAGTAAGATCCGCAACTCTATCTTGCAGATGATGAAGTTGATTACTGTAGGTGCTCCACTGCTCAAGAAGCGCTTTCATGTCGGTTCTCAGGCCCTCAATCTCCTGATATTGATTTTTGACTTGTTCCAGAACTTCGCTCTGCTCCTGAGATATTTGCTGATTCTTATCTACAGCTTCTGCAAATGACTTTGTGGTGTCGCTAAGGTTGGTTGTGCTCCGGCTCTGCAATTCGTCCAGTCGCTTAAAAGTGTCTTCGAGCTGCTCTAAGTTTTTGCGGAGTGTTTCGTCGACAGTAGACTGTATCTGTTCATTGAATCCCCTCAAGGTATTTTCTACTTGTTGATAAGTTGATTGTATTTCATCACCTTTCTGTTTATACTCTTCAGCCATTGCACCAACCCCCGTTTCAAAGGATGTTTTTATTTCATCAATTTTTTCATTTAATGCGTCTTTTAATGTTTCACTTTGACTTGAAAAGCTAGTAGTAATATTGTCAATGGCGCTAGTAAATTTATTCTCAATTGAAGTCACTTCCTGATTCAACTGTTCGCGAGTGGCATGTAACCCTTTGTTGACATTTTTGAACTGCTCAATATGCTCCTGTGCAGACGTTTCCGATTCCTTCCGTTGCAGCTCAAACCTGGCATTCATAGCCTTTAGATTTTGTTTGAGCAGCTTACCCGTCTCACGTGTGAAATCTATGTTTAGTTTCTTAAGGTCTTCACTTGTCTGGGTAAGCACATCTTCACCGAGCTTACCAAGCATTTCCGTTAGCTTCCCATTGAGCGCTTCGAACAAACCTTGTAGTTCTTCAAGTACGCCACTGTTGAGCCGTTGCAGTTGATTATGTATGCTGGCAAGGTCTCCATGTTCCTCGCTACCCCTGATACCTCGTAATTGAGTGGATATCTCTCCTTTGGCTTTATTAATGGCCCTTTGCACAGCATTCGTACTACTTGCTAATGCTGATAGATCTTCTGAAAGCCGGCCTCGTGTCGTTCGCTGTTCTCTCAAAATTTGCTCAAAGTTATCCACTTGGCTCCTGTGTATTCTGGCCAGGTCTATATTGCCCTCTCTACCTTTGAGGCTTTTGATTTCGGCTCTAACAGCATCAGTACTTTGCTGTAATTCATACAAAAGCTCCATTGGGTGTTTTTTTTCCCAAGGTTTCGCCTTGGTAGCCTTATGCTCCAGATTGGATAGATAGAGTTTAATTATAAGGTTGGAAATAACACTCACAAACAGTCCGATAATGGACGTAGAAAAGGCCCCGCTCAAACTTCGAACCACCTCAATCAAAAAAGAATCGGAGGCGTCGTTGAGCGTGAACGTGCTCAGCTTTTCATACAGCACCCAAAAGGTGAAAAATACACCAATACTTGCAGAAGCTCCTGGTATGGTTTGAAGGATTTTTGGATTATTGAACATGGCTCTGAACGCCAGAGCAATGATAATATAGATTATTATCCACCCCAAAGCCCAGAGGTTGTAGGCATTAGTGAAAAATTCTGTCCAATCTATTTGCATTGGGTTTAGTTTTCTGTTTGTTTGTTAATCCGTGGGTCAGATAAAACTATACGGCTGCTCAAGTGTAAAGGTTGCATTGTTGGACTCTAAAATGATCATGCCATCATATTTTAATTCCTCCCATACACATAGCCCGCTATAGCTAAATAAACCTACCGCCCAAACCTTTCGAAACAGAATAAAAGAAGCTTGTTAATACTAGAGCTCTTACCATAGCTTATGATCACCAATTAAGGCTGGAAGAAAATGAGTGCCTCTTATTTTTCTCAAATGTCCAATAGACGACAGAAATAACTAAGGAAAAATCATAAAGTGACAATGTATCACAATGCAGCTACCCTAAAAGGGCTCCTTTCTTTAATTCCCCCGTTAATGACTAGCAAACGACCACTAAGGCGGCTTATTCTGAGGCTGTTCGGCCCAATATGCCAAGTAGATACCTATACCTCCCTTCGTCTTCTATTTAAGCACCATTTCTTCCCCAAAACATAAGCGTGGATTTAATTCCTCCACCCCTACCCTATACCAACCAATACGTTTTTTTGCTATATTGCTTCCAGCCTTACAATGGCAGCCTTATAAAACCACTATATATGATGATACCAGACGCTCTTCGGCCAAACAGCCTCTATGTAGCAATACCGCCCTTCTTTTCGCTTGATACTTCTCCGATAAGTAGTGTAGGGGTCAATAAAAGACCCAGGTAGGGTGATTAACGAGTCCTTTCTCCGGCACCTTGTCACAGAAAATCTATAATCATTGTTCTTATTTTCGATTACCTTTTTTACTTCATGACAGCAGCGAACAAATACAGCCAGCTCTTTCAGTTCCTTAAGGCGTTTTACCAACTAAGGGAAACCACGGTAACCAACTTTAAGGAGTCTCAAAAATATGAAGCCCTAAGCCTTGATCAGGCGATGGCTCTGCCAGGGCTAAAGTCAATGCTCTATGAAAAAAATAAATCTGCTGAAGAGCCCGTCGTTCTAAAGGTGCCCCGACCGGTGCCACCAAAACCTGTGGCTCGACCGGAAATCCCGGACGAAGCCCGGATATGGTTTGAAGGTGATCTTTTTGAAGTAGAGGATGCCCCCGCAATTAAGGCCGCCATTCAGCTGGATGAAACGGAGAAACGCTTTGAGGACCTTACAGAGGAAGAAGAAGACCTTATCCTTGAAGTGGAAAAGCAATTGTCTGTATGGCGGCTGGAGGAACAGGAGTATCAGCGTCAGTATGAGGTCTTCAAAAAACACAAAAAAGTCTACGATAAACTTTTTAGCATTAACAATCGGATAGATTCCTTTTCAGAGCGCTTTGAATTCATTCTCGGGCTTGGACAATTTACCTGGCGCCGGGGTAGCACCATATACAACCGCTCTCTGCTTACGCTCCCTCTCGAATTGGAAATGACCGATAATGGGATGATTGAAGTTCGCGCTAAGGCAGAAAAAAACCTTTTGGGGCTGGAAACAGACTTCATTGCGGGTTTGGGGGGATTGGAAATACATAGAGGTTCCCAGGCGATTATGCCATTTATTGAACGGGAAGATTTTAGCCTCATGGACAAAATAACTTCTCTTCGCGGAGAGGGGCTTCAGGCGTTTGTCCATGCTATTTCAACGGATGCACAGTATCAGGATACAATGGCACCCATTGATAAAGCGCCCACTTACCCCCAGGTGCATTTTGCACCGCTGCTCTTCTTCAGAGAACGCAGCCTCAGAAATTTCACTGCCATATTTGAGACAATACTCGAACAGTTACAGGATGCCAATGAGGTGTCTTCCTTCGCTGAAAGCCAGCTACTTAATCTGGCTGTTTTTGAAAACAGAAGTTTTAATCATGAGGGTACGGGACATGCTATTCCTGAAGAAGTCATTTTGCCAAAGCCTTCCAATGAGGAACAAATTACGATTGCTGAAAAGATACAAAAGAAGCCTATTGTAGTGGTGCAAGGCCCGCCGGGTACGGGTAAGTCATATACGATTGCCAATATTATCCCGTTTTTGCTCAGTCAGGGGAAGCGGGTATTGGTGACCGCTCAGACTGATCAGGCACTTCGGGCGCTCCGGCAACATTTGCCTGAGGAGTTTTGGGATCTTGTGATCTACTTCCTTCAGGAGAGCAGCTCCCGGGCAAACGACCTTAAAAAGAGCGTCAAACAACTGCAGGAGACCATCAATGACTTTGACCTGGAGGCTGCTGAAGCCCAATTGAATGAACAGGAATCAGAACTTGATCAGCTTAGACGTAGGCAGAGCCGGTTGATGGACGAAATCAAAGCTTCCATCAATGCGGATCAGCGGGAAGCGCACCTGAATAGCCATTACACCAATGATACACTTAATAATCTGCTCGAACAGTATCAGAGAGACAGTGAGAATTATGGATGGCTTAGGGATGAGGTTAAAGCCCCTGCTCCTGAATCCGCCGAAAAAACGGCTGTGCAGCTTTCGGAATGGCTATCTTCCATGAATCAGCTTCAACAGCTAACCGCTCCGCCCCCTGGGTTTCCGGAAGTAGACCTCAGCCGCTTGTTGCTGCCGGATGCCTTTAAGAGTTATGTCAAGACACTTCAAAACTACAACAACGAAATCAGGCGCTATCCATTCATTGAAGAATTGGCTGTATCTGCTGAAGCATTGGCTCCCATTGTCCATTCCTACCGCAGTTTGGATACCGCTATCTCCAAACCTGCACCTTGGTTAGAAAAGGTGCGTAACGAGTGTGAACGGGGCCAAACAGAGCATTGGCGGAAAGTATCGCAGGAGATAAATAATTTGCTCAGCGAGGTCCGCACGGAAAAGATAGAAGAAATCGCCCGGAACAATCAAATAGCCTTGCCAAATGGCGTGCCGTTTGCACAGCTTCGGTCGGATGCTAAAGTGGTTTTGGAATATGTTCAGGGCGGTGGGAAGCTAAAAGGTTTTCTGAAGGCCCTGACCTTGCCCAAAGAGATTAAACAACGGCAATACATTTTTGAGGAATGCCGGATTAATGGTCATCCCTGTTTGGAAGCTGACCAATTGGAAACCCTCTATCATTTTGCTGTTGCCGAACATGTTTTGGAGACGCTCGACAACATCTGGGGGCAGCAGATCTCGAATTCAGACTACTTATCCTTCCGCCTGAATGAACATACTGAAGCTGGCAGGCGACTGTCGGAATTTCTCAAGCTCTTCCCCGATTTCCAGCAGAAGGAAAAACAGCTTAAAGAAATATTTTCCGGTACAGGCATACAGTTTGGACTGGAGAGCACGGGCATGGAGCTGGAGATTGTACTCCGATTGCTGGAACTCAAAAAACAGTTTAAGCAGCAGGAGGTCAAGGTAACCGATATGGCTGTTTACCTGGATAGCCTGGGAGCCTTCGATCTGATTCAGGGATTGAGCAATAGTATTGCCCAACTCAACTGGGCGGTATATGAAAGCCAGTACCAGGCACTGGAGACAATAATTAGCTACCAAGAGTTGGCATCCAATTGCCGGTTGCGGGAAGAAGCCCTTTGTATTCATTTTCCGGAAACCATCAACAGATTTAAGCAGGAAGCGCATTTCCCTGAACTTTCGGAGCCGGATATCATCCGTGCTATTTACTGGTCTCATGCCGGCTACAAACTGGCTCTGTCCTTTGGGGATTCCGTGAATGACCGCCTGAAGACCCTTGGCCGTCTTGTGGAAGACATTCAGGACTGTACCTTGCGGTTGCTCAAGACAAGAGCAAGTATCGCTTTCGTTAAACGTACCGGCAACGTAGATGCGCTTAACAGCAACCTGATTCGGTGGATGCAAGCCGTGGAAAAGTCGAGAGGCATGGGCAAGATGGTCTTCCAATACAAACGCGAAGCTCAGGCTAAACTGCAAACCATTAGTGAATACATCCCCTGCTGGATTTTACCGATGTATCGTCTGGCAGCTACCCTGACTCCAGCGCCGGATAGCTTTGATGTGGTGATTATTGATGAGGCAAGTCAGTTGGGGCCAGAGGCTTTATTCCTAATGTATATTGGGAAGAAGGTGATCGTAGTTGGAGATGATCAGCAAATCGCACCTGAAGGAGCTGGTATTTCCATTGATAAACAGAACGACCTGATTCGGCAGTTTCTGACTGGCATTCCCAATAATCAGTTTTTCTCTACAAAGTTCAGCTTTTTCGATCATGCCTATGCGATGTCGGGCAGTAAAGACGGGCTGAAAGAGCACTTCCGATGCATGCCCGAAATCATTGAGTTCTCCAATCAGCTATGCTACCGGGACCAGGGCACAGAGTTAATCCCGCTCAAACAGTTTGGAGGAGACCGCCTGGAACCATTGGTTGCCCGTTTTGTGCCAGGAGGCTACCGAAAAGGTAAGGTCAACCGGCCGGAAGCGGAAGCCATTGTCCGGGAAATTAGCCGGCTGATTGAAGACCCCAGATACAAAGGTAAAACCATAGGTGTTATTTCATTGCTTGGGACCCATCAGCATGTTTTGATTGATGACCTGCTGCGGCAAAGCATCCCCACGGAGGAGATCATTGCCCGTCGCATCATATCCGGCAGGCCGGCAGATTTTCAGGGCGATGAGCGTGATGTGATCTTTTTATCCTTAGTTGCCGCCAATAATAAGATCGGCAATGCCCAGACCAGAGACACTGATAAACGGCGTTATAATGTGGCGATGAGCCGGGCGCGGGAACAGGTATTCCTTTTTCACTCGGTGCGCCGGGAAGACCTGCAAAACCAGAATGACCTGAGGGCGAAATTACTACATTACTTCAAGCACTTCCGGATTGAGCCGCCTGGGGAGGTGTCACTAATTGAAATAGATAAGAAACAAGACCCGCCGAAACCCTTTGACAGCTGGTTTGAGGTAGAGGTACATAATGAAATTGTGCAACGGGGGTACTTCGTGAAGCCTCAATACAGAGTTGGGCCCTATTCTATCGATTTGGTGGTTGAATTGCCCAATGGTGTGAAGGTAGCCGTCGAGTGCGATGGCGACCGTTTCCACGGTAATGACGTATTAGAAGCTGATATGCAACGGGAGTTGCTTCTTCGACGCGTGACTCAGTTTGAGTTTTTCCGGGTCCGTTACTCTTATTACCGTTTTGATCCGGAAGATGCACTGCGTGGGCTTTGGGGAATTCTGGAAAAGAGGAGTCAGCTCCGGGCCGCCACAGCACCGGTGCCCGCTCTGGAGCCTCAGCCAGTTAATGGAGTTCCTCAATATGAAACATCACCGCAAATTGAGACTATCCCTGAACCTGTAGCTACAGCTTACAGTGATCCTTCCTCTACCTCCACTCAGCAGGTGCTGGTATTCACCAATCAAGCTCAGGTCTACCTGCAGGAAGTGCAAGGGGATGTAGATATAGACACAGTAAGCATTGAGGAATTGCTGAACGGTACAGAAGAAGAAATCTATCGGTTATCTACCCTGGATTTCCGGGGCTACCTGATTTTCGGTTACCGCAACGGAAAAGTGGACAAAGTCAGCCTTTCGGCATATCAAACGAAGCGGAGGGTACTGAAAAACGCTTACCATACCGAACAGCAACTCTTATTTATCCGCCATTTTACCCAGGCAGCGGATCTTGCCGGCATCACTCAGGAAACCAAAGTGGTGGTTTTCTCCACGGATATCGTTAGTGAGCATAGCAGCCGGGGCAATCAGGGCAATCAGGTTTTTGTAAAGGGAAGTATCGTCAGGGAGTATAAAGTTTTAGAAGATACCGGACTAAACAATCCGGAATACTACCGACGGAATACTACCAACTCCAGAGGGTATTACCTGAAGAGTGAAGAGGTATTTTAATTTCTTACATTAAGGCTGACAAAACAATCTGAGGTTGCTTCTCGATTATAATTAACAACCGCATCATTATCACAATTAATGCGTATCAACTTAAGACCAAACATAAACCAAAATACATGAACACAGCTGTCCACAACCGCCTCGTCTCCTTCATCTGGTCCATAGCCGATGACTGCCTGCGCGATGTATACGTACGAGGCAAATACCGCGATGTTATCCTGCCGATGGTCGTACTCCGTCGCCTTGACGCTTTGCTGGAGCCCACCCATGACGCCGTCATGGAGGAAGCCCAATTCCAAAAGGAAGAAATGGGACTGACCGAATGGGATGGCCCTGCGCTACGGCAGGCAAGCGGCTTTGTTTTCTACAATACCAGCAAGTGGACGATGCAAAAGCTGTACGATAGAGCCGGTAACAGCCAACAGCTGCTGATGGCTAATTTTGAGGAGTACCTCTTGGGATTCAGCCCGAATGTGCAGGAGATCATCAACAATTTCAAGCTGATGAGTCAGGCGAAGCACATGGCCTCCAAAGATGTACTGCTGGCCGTTCTGGAGAAATTCACCTCGCCCTACATCAACCTGACTACGGAGGAGCGCGAAGATCCCGAAGGGCGCAAACTCCCCCCACTGACCAACCTTGGCATGGGCTATGTCTTTGAGGAACTGATCCGGCGCTTCAATGAAGAAAACAACGAGGAAGCCGGGGAGCACTTCACCCCGCGCGAAGTTATCGACCTGATGACGCACATCATTTTTGAACCCATCAAGGAGAATCTGCCGCCGGTGATGACCATCTACGACCCGGCCTGTGGATCGGGCGGGATGCTGACGGAATCGCAGAACTTTATCAAAGATGAGGAAGGCGAAATCCGGGCGATTGGGGATGTGTACCTGTACGGTAAGGAAATCAACGACGAGACTTACGCCATCTGTAAGTCGGATATGATGATCAAGGGCAATAACCCGGAAAACATCCGCCTGGGCTCTACGCTTTCCACGGATGAATTTGCCGGCAAGACTTTTGACTTTATGCTGTCCAATCCGCCTTACGGCAAAAGCTGGAGCACAGAGCAAAAAAACATCAAAGAAGACGGCAAAGTCATTGACCCGCGTTTCTTAATACCATTGAAAGACTATTGGGAGCAAACTGAGGTGGTAGAGGCTACGCCACGCTCCTCCGATGGGCAGCTGCTGTTCCTGATGGAAATGGTCAATAAGATGAAGCCGGTTTCCCAAAGTCCGACTGGCTCGCGGGTGGCTTCGGTACACAACGGTTCCAGCCTGTTTACCGGCGATGCAGGCGGGGGCGAAAGCAATATCCGGCGCTACATCATCGAAAATGACTGGCTCGATACCATCATACAGCTGCCGAACAACTTGTTTTACAATACCGGCATTACCACCTACATCTGGCTCCTCAGCAACTATAAACCACAGGAACGCAGAGGCAAAGTGCTGCTGATCGATGCCTCTCAGCGCTACACCAAACTGCGCAAAAACCTGGGCGCGAAAAACTGTGAGCTGACCCCCGGGCACATCCGGGAAATTCTGGATGCCTACCACGCTTTCCAGCCGGTAACCCGCGAATCGGAAGACGGACTGGCCGCACAGGTATTCGATAATACCGACTTTGGCTACTACAAAGTAACGATAGAGCGTCCGCAGCGCCTCAAAGCACAGTTCACCCCCGAACGGGTGGCTACCCTGCGCTTCGACAAGCAGCTGCAGGAACCTATGGAATGGGCATGGGACACCTATGGCGAACGGGTATATACCGAGCTCAAAAATCTGGAGAAGCCCATCCTGCAGTGGTGTGAGGACAACGAGCTTAACCTCAACCGCAATAAGCGGGAAAAGCTGGTGAGCCCGAAAATGTGGCAAAAAAACCTGGAACTGATCGAAATCGCCACCGCCCTGATGGAAGCGATCGGCCAGGAAGAGCACCGCGACTTCAATGCTTTCCAGAAAATAGTCGACAAGGCATTAAAAGAGCTACCCGATGGCAAGCTATCCGCCTCGGATAAAAAAGCCATCTTCAATGCCATCACCTGGTACGATGAGGAGGCTGAGAAGGTGGTCAAAAAGACACAAAAGCTCAAAGACGACAAGCTGGAAGACCTCCTGCAACACCTGGGCTGCACCGAAGCGGAGCTGCCCGACTACGGCTACTATCCCACCGGCAAGCCCGGGCAGTACACGATATACGAAACCGAAAGCAGCCTGCGGGATTACGAAAATGTGCCCCTCAAGGAGGACATCCACGACTACTTCTGTCGGGAGGTAAAGCCCCATGTACCCGAAGCGTGGATTGAGCTGGACAAAACCAAAATCGGCTACGAAATCAGCTTCAATAAGTACTTCTATCAGCATAAGCCCCTGCGGCCGCTGGAGGAGGTGAGCGCTGAGATTCTGGAGCTAGAGAAAGAGAATGAGGGATTGATTATGGATATCTTAAATCTGGTGTAATGGAGGCTACCACAGCAAAAATAACATACCCAAAATACCCTGCTTACAAGGACTCCGGCGTAGAGTGGCTGGGAGAGATTCCTGATCATTGGAAATTGCTTTCCAATAAGCATATTTTCAGCCTAAAGAAAGAGTTAGTTGGAAAGAAATCCTCTGATTATACTTTATTGTCATTAACCTTAAGGGGAATCATTTGTCGTGTACTTGAAGATGGAGGGAAATTTCCAGCTGAATTTGACACATATCAAAAAGTCAAAAAAGGGGATTTCGTTTTTTGCCTCTTCGATGTTGAAGAAACACCAAGATGTATTGGCTTATCCACTTTTGAAGGAATGATTACAGGAGCGTATACCGTGATGAATGTAAGCTCTGAATTCAATAGAAAGTACTTGTACTATTTCTATTTAAATTTAGATGCTGACAAAAGGATGAAGCCACTTTACACCGGACTCAGGAATACAATATCTAAAGATACATTTTTCAGCTTTAAGGCTTTTATCCCCCCCCTCCCCGAACAAACCGCCATCGCCAACTTCCTGGACGACAAATGCGCCAAAATAGACCGCGCCATCGCGCAGAAGGAAAAGCTCATCGCCCTGCTCAAAGAGCGCAAGCAGATTGTGATTCAGAATGCGGTGACGGGCAAGACGGTCTGGAGTGAGGAGGCACAGGCTTTTGTGCCGGTGGCTGAGAGTGGTGTGGAAGTGAAAGATTCGGGGGTAGAGTGGATTGGGGAGGTGCCGGTGGGTTGGGAGGTTCCAAAGCTTAAGCATATATGTAAGTTTATTTTAGATGGCACTCATGGCTCATATCCAAGAGTAGAAAGTGGGTATAGATTATTGAGTGTAAGAAATATTATCAATGGCAGTTTCAAGTTCAGAAATGATGATAGCAGGGTATCATTTAAGCATTTTAAAGAAATAAGCTCAAAGTTTTTAATTAAATCTGGGGATATCCAGTTAGCAATAGTTGGCGCCACTTTAGGAAAGGTTGCTATTGTAGAGAATCTACCAGAAAAAGTGGTTACTCAAAGAAGCTTATCTACAATCAGAGTAAAACCAAATAAGTGTTCTAACATATACTTGTATTATTATATGCAATCTAAACTTTTCCAGTCATTTTTATGGAACAATACTGGTTTTTCGGCACAACCGGGTATTTATCTAGGTACAATTCAAAATTCAAATTTACCCTTGCCACCTTATGATGAGCAACTTACAATTATAAAACACATTGAATTCCAAACCACCAAAATCAACCAAGCCATCACCCTCCAGCAAGCCCAAATCGACAAGCTCAGGGAGTACAAGGCTACGCTGATTGATAGTGCGGTGCGGGGGAAGATAAAGGTGGTAGAAACATAAAAAGGTATTCATGACTTCTAAATCCGTTGCTCATTTTCATCAACCCAACGCTCTTGAATCATCCATTCAGGTTAGTAGTTGTACCCTGGCAGAGGTTTTTGCCGGAGAGATTCCAATCGTTAAGGGAGAGAAAACGATACGCGGGAATCTCAGAATTCCTGTGTACCAGAGACCCTATTTATGGGGAACGAAGGAGATAGATCGGTTGATCAACGACATAAAAAAGCACCGGAAAACCAATACATCCCAGGATTATCCTCAATATTATTTGGGTACGATTATCCTCCAACAAAGCAGTGATGGTCATCTCAACATCATTGATGGTCAGCAGCGAGTCATCACCATGGCCTTAATTCAAGCCGAAAATGGCTTGCCCATCCCTGACCTTTGTATTACTTCTCCAATTAGCATTGAGCGAATAAAGAACAACGTAGCCTACATAAGACAATATGAGCGCGATCTGCTGTCCCAGATAAATCCTAATGAGATTAATATAACCTTAGTCATTACCAGGCGAGAAGACGATGCTTATACCTTTTTTGAAACCCAAAATACGGGAGGAGTGCGTTTAAATGGAGTCGACATCATCAAGGCACATCACCTAAGAGCCATACCTGTACAAGGGGGGCGGCAAGACACATACGCCCACACCTGGGAAGCTCAGCGTTCACTACCGGAGCTAGTGGTACTGCTACTTAAGGCGAGACGTTGGAATCTCCTAAGGTGGCAGCAAGTCCCTCCGGAGAAGGATCCTAAGGGCATCAAAACGGCTATCATTTCAGACTTTAGCGAAGCAGTGAAGCCTGATGGCCCCAGCGTAGGTTATTTACACGTGATTAGTCAGCAAAATCAGCGGTTTCAGCTTCCCGCAGTACCCTTTGCTATACGTCAGCCACTCAATAGTGGCGCAAACTTTATCGACTATTTACAAGCCTTTGGACAAGTTTATCATCGTCTTTTCCGCGAGGATAGTGATCCTGATATTCCAGATGAATACTATACATTTAGGAAGGAGGTTATTGACGTCATTGATGGGACAGCGTTTCTACGAGATTTTTTTCAGATATCGATGCTTTGCTATGTGAGCCGATTTGGATTTGAGCATATCTGGGAGACTGCTCTTTGGCTATTTCGGTACACCTATGCTCCACGTCTTATCAACAAAAGAACCGTACGGGAGGATTCTATCCCATCATTCATCAGGTCAGACCACTATCTAATCGACCACATCTTACAAAGCTTCACCCATGAGGAGCTTATTGAATACGCAAAACGCTTTTCCTATGATGTTAATAGCGAGAACCTCAATGGGAACACGGTTAAGAAACGCTTTCTAAACCGTGTAGCGGTGTACTTCAATGAATTCAGCCCAGGGTTTGAAGGGGGATATGACTCTGCCTTGCTCGCAGCTATTAAAGCCATTACAAAAGAAAACAGCTTATGATTCAGCAATTTTCTACTCGTGTCGTCAATCCGGCTTCTCTGAGTAAATGGCGCTTTATTATCCCTTCCTATCAGCGCCCCTTTGTTTGGCAGGAGGAACAAATCAATCGACTGTTACTAGACTTCCATCAGGCTTATCTCAGAGAAGATGATCAGTATTTCATAGGAACTGTACTAACTTCAGAGCACCCGGAACATATGTATGAGCTGATTGATGGGCAGCAACGTATTACTATGCTTTGGTTATTGGCTATGGCATTCCGATTATTAGGAGAGGATACTAAAATCACGAGTTTCCTGAAAAGAGAAGATGAGCTACGGATAGATTTTGCGATTCGCAAACAGTTGAAAAGCTACCTACTCAGCCTGATGGATAGGAAGAAAAATGACAGGCATCAATATTCTGATCACGAAGTGGAAGAAGACCCCTATTTGGTCAATGTAGCCAAAGCGTTGACAACGATCACCAAGAAGTTAGAAACCCTCTCCTTCAAAGATCAGAAAAACTTGGCTGGATTGGGAGACTACATTTTTCAATCTGTTTACCTCGTTCTTAATACTGCTCCTCCACTTACGAATCTTAATAAGCTTTTTGCCACGATGAACAGCGCAGGGGTTCAGCTAGAGCAAGCTGATATACTTAAATCCAAATTGTTGAAAGCAGTTGCTGCCGGAGGCGACTCAGACGAGCGGCTTTTGTACGATAAGATATGGACCGCCTGCGCGGGAATGAATAACTATTTTGAACGTAACGTACGGCAGCTTTTCCCTGAGACGAACTGGAGAGAGTTGGAGCCAGAACATTTCTCAGAATTCAGCAGCACCACCTTTAGGTATAAAAAAGATGCCAATTCTCAAATTAATAAAAGTGGTGGGCATCTACTTTCAAAAATAATCGGTGATACTCCGGAGGAAACTAAGAGCTCAGATTTCCAAGATGAAGCTGTCAAAGCCAATGATGAGGTCGAGATTATCTACTGTCGCCCGATTATCAATTTTTCCCAATTATTACTGCACACTTACCGTATTTTCTTACTGGAGCAGGGAAAAGAGGATTTTGAGCCCCCCTTTCATGTTAAGAACTTACTAGAGATATTCAAGTCATTGCCGGAGGAGAGTTCAAAAACGGTAAAGGCTTTTTTTCATTGTCTTTGGCGAGTTAGGTATGTCTTTGACAAAGAGGTAGCCAAATGGGTTGTAGATGAAGATAAAGAAGAAAACCTGACGCTGACCAGTGTAAACAAGCACGATCGGGACGAAACCCGATACTTCAACCGCAGCCCGATAGAAAGAATGGAAGGCAGCCTGATGCTACAGTCTGTCCGCTATTTTACAGGGAACTATAATACTCAGATCTGGCTGACCCCCTTCTTGCATCGTCTCTTGCTTAGTGAATCCACGCTAGCAAGTTTAGAGGATATTGATAATCGATTATCTCTTCTTCCTGATAAAGAAGACAAACAGACTACTTGGGAGTTGATCAAGTACCCAATCCAGCCCAAAGGAAATTTTGATATTCAGGCCTATCTTCGGGGCGCACACGGTACTCGGTTTCGGCATTATTGGTTTCAAAAGCTAGAATACATTCTTTGGAAATATTGGGATGGGGAAAAAAATGACAAGTTCAATAAATTCCGCATTACGTCAAAGAATTCTGTTGAGCACGTCTATCCTCAGAACCCAGAGTACGGAGACAGATTACCCGATGAAGTCATGGATGCATTTGGGAACCTAGCACTTCTCAATGTCAGTCAAAACTCTTCCTATAGCCATCAAGATGTAAAGAAGAAAAAGACGGATTTTGAGAATAAGAGCAGCTACGATTCCCTCAAGCTAGCTAAAATCTACGCGCTAATAGACTACAAAGCTGATAAGCCATGGCAGCGAAATTTGATCGAGAAGCACCAAGAGGAAATGATCGATCTTATTAATCAGCATTATCAAAAAACTTAACCATGCCTAGCCAAACCAACGAACAAGCCCTGGAATCCGCCATAGAGCATGCACTGACTGGCATCAGCCAGGAAGAGATGAAGCAACGCGGCATGACCGTGGAAGAAGTCGCCCTGCCCTACGGTGGCAATGGCTTCCGGATTGGCTGGCCCAATGACTTCAACGCCGAGTATGCTATTGATGAGACCCGGTTCTGGCATTTCCTGGAGACCACGCAGCCAGAGGAGCTGGAAAAGCTGCAGCGTTCACCAGACTGGAAGCTGAAAATCCTGCAGCGCTTCGACCGCATGGTGAAAAAGTACGGGCTGTTGCGTCTGCTGCGCCGCGGGCTTGATGTGGAGGACGCTCACTTTACCCTGTTCTATGAGCTGCCGCTCGCCAGCAGTGGGCAAGCCGTAAGAGAACGCTTTGAGCAGAATGAATTCAGTGTGATGCGGCAGGTGCGCTACAATCTGGAAAACCCACGCCAGGAAATCGATATGGTAATTTTCCTGAACGGGCTGCCGCTCGCCACCCTGGAACTGAAGAACCCCTGGACCGGACAGCGGGCGCGCATACAGGGAATTAAACAGTACAAGGAAGACCGGGACAACCGGCAACCGCTGTTGCAATTCGGCCGCTGTATCGTCCATTTCGCCGTCGATACGGATGAAGCCTACATGACGACGAAGCTTGATGGCAAAAAGACGTTTTTCCTTCCTTTCAACAAAGGGCACAACAACGGTGCAGGCAACCCACCCAATCCGGGCGGGCACAAAACCGCCTATCTATGGCGGGAAATCTTCACGCGGCAAAGCCTAGCCAATATCCTGCAGCACTTTGTCCGCTTTGACGGTAAAGCCAAAGACCCGCTAAGCAAGCGTACGCTGTTTTTTCCACGCTACCATCAGATGGACGTGGTACGCCAAATCCTGGCGCATGCTGCTCGCCACGGTGTGGGGCAGCGCTACCTCATTCAGCATTCCGCAGGCTCCGGGAAGTCCAATTCCATTACATGGGCCGCCTATCAGCTAATCGATACCTATCCGGAACGGGAAGGGCTGCCGGGAGCACGAGGGTTGGAAACCCCGCTCTTTGATTCTGTCATTGTGGTAACTGACCGTCGCCTGCTCGATAAGCAGCTGAGGGATAACATCAAGGAATTTTCGGTGGTTAAAAATATCGTAGCCCCTGCACACAGCGCCCGGGAATTGCGCGACAATTTGGAACAGGGAAAGCGCATCATCATCACGACCATTCAAAAATTCCCGTTTATCATCAATGGCATACAGGATCTGAGCGACAAACGCTTCGCCGTAGTCATTGATGAAGCCCACAGCTCGCAGTCAGGCACCACGGCCGGAAAGATGAACATGGCGATGACCGGAGGTGAAGATCCGGATCTGGAAGATACACAGGATAAAATCCTGCAGGCTATTAAGGGCCGAAAGATGAGCCCCAATGCTTCCTACCTGGCCTTTACTGCAACGCCAAAAAATGCCACGCTGGAACGCTTCGGGATACGGCAGGAAAACGGCTCTTTTCGCCCTTTCCACCTCTACAGCATGAAGCAGGCCATTCAGGAAGGCTTCATTCTTGATGTACTGGTCAACTACACTACTTACAAGAGCTACTACGAGCTGGAAAAGTCGATAGAGGAAAATCCCGAGTTTGAGACCACCAAGGCACAGAAAAAACTGCGAGCCTACGTGGAGCGGGACAAAAGGACGATAGCGACCAAGGCAGAAATCATGATGGACCACTTCATCGACAAAGTGTTCCGCACCCGCAAGCTGAAAGGCAAGGCCAAGGGCATGGTCATCACCCAAAATATTGAGTCTGCTATCCGCTACTTCCAGGCTATCCGGGAGATCCTGGACAAAAAGGGCAACCCATTCAAAGCTGCTATTGCCTTTTCCGGCAAGAAGAAAGTAGATGGAGTAGAGCACACCGAGGCCTCCATGAATGGGTTCCCCGACAAGGATACCAAGGACAAGTTTGACGAAGACGACTACCGCATTCTGGTCGTGGCCAATAAATACCTGACTGGTTTCGATCAGCCAAAGCTCTGCACCATGTACGTCGATAAGAAATTGCAAGGTGTACTGGCCGTTCAGGCGCTTTCCCGCCTAAACCGGTCAGCGAATAAGTACGGCAAAAAATCAGAAGACCTGTTTGTATTGGATTTCTTTAACGACGTAGAGGACATCAAAAAGGCTTTTGACCCTTACTATACCGTGACCTCTCTGGAACAAGCTACCGACGTCAACGTACTGCACGAAATCAAAGGGGCGCTAGACGAAGTGGGCGTGTATGAATGGGCAGAGGTGGAATCCTTCACAGAGCAGTACTTCGATAATGTACAAGCAGAAGACCTCAGCCCGCTAATTGATCGGGCCGCCGAGCGTTTCAACGAAGGCCTTCAGTTAGAAGACGATGAGAAGGCCGACTTCAAAATCAAAGCCAAGCAATTTGTCAAGATTTACAGTCAGGTATCTTCCATCATCCCCTACGAGCGCATGGACTGGGAGCAGCTGTTCTGGTTCTTAAAGTTCCTCATCCCCAAACTGCTGGTCCGCACGAAATCTGACGATGCCATCGACGAGCTCCTCGAATCCGTAGACCTGTCCACCTACGGCTTGGAGCGCACCCGCCTCAACCACACGATTGGGCTTGACGATTCCGAAACCGAGCTTGACCCACAAAACCCTAACCCACGTGGTGCCCACGGAAAAGAAGAAGAAAAAGACCCCCTGGATGAAATCATCCGCGCCTTCAACGACCGCTTCTACACCGGCTGGGAAGAAACGCCGGAGGAAGCACGGGTAAAGTTCGTCGCTCTTGTAAAGAATGTCCGCAATCACCCCGACTTCGAGTCCAAAGTCGCCAATAATGCCGACACTCAAAACAGCGACCTTGCCCTAAAGAAAATCCTGGACGACTTGATGCTCAAACGCCGCAAAGCCAATCTGGAAGAGTACAAGCGCTACCGGCAGGACGAGGCGTACTATCAGGGGATGTTTGACTTGGTGAAGCGGCTGGTGGATCGGGTGTAAACTTACTTTTAAGCATGGCTCTTGATTAGCCAGAAAATGTTAAAACGCTGAAAAGTTTAGTAAAAACTAAACATTATGTCTACTTTTACCGTTGAAGAAATAACAGGATTGCCGCCCTCACCGGTAGAGCCTTTTTACAAACTCATTGTAGATGGTAAGTGTCATTTTGATGAGTTTTGGGAAAAAATGGAAAAGTCAGGCAATCAAAAAAAGATGTTAGACAAAATACAAACTATCATCAGTTTGAAAAGCCAAGGGACAAGATTGCCTTCCAGCCAGTTTCAAGAGTTAAAAAACCGAGGAAAGGATGATCCTTACCCTGACTATGAAATTCGAGCTAAACAATTGCGCCTTTATTTATTTGATGATTCCGACTCAGGCAAAATAATCGTCCTTGGGGAAGTAAAGAAAGGTTGGAAAACCCAATCTAAATCAATAAAGAAGATGCGTGAACTAAAGCTAGCCTATTTTAAACAAAGATAAATCACCAGCGAATCGATTCTAAATCATTTTAGAAGGGCTTGTCACCAAAAGCGTTAAAGGCTATACAGTGATTTATCCTAGTCGTACTGGCACTGTTAAAATCTCAACTCAAGAGCAAGATGAAAAGCTACAAAGAACTACTCAAGACCGAAACTTATTGGTTAACCAAAATCCAAAATGACTTATTTAATGCTGTAGAAGAGTACTTGGAAACCAATAAAATGACTCGCACACAATTCGCTAAGCAATTGGGTGTGAGTAAAGGTTATATTTCACAGGTTCTGAATGGGGAGTTTAATCATCGTTTGGCGAAGCTTATTGAAATTGCGCTTGCTATAGGTAAAGCTCCTGTATTGGATTTCGAAGACCTCAACAGCTTGGCGGATAAAGAAAGTAAAGGAATGATACGCCGTAGTTCCAGCTATGTGCCAAGGGCTCCATTTTCAGTTACCTACAATCATAAAACCGCAAATACTCCAGAGCCTCTTGAAAAAAAGAGCAAGCGTCAACCTTTGCCTGATGCCTCTTCATCAGGGAAGGAAGGCAGTTGGGAAATGAAAAGACCAATATTTTACAATGAAGCCTTACTTGAATCTGAATCATAGTAATCCATTTCATGGCTAAGAGAAATACACAAAACGTAAAATATCGTATTTGCGATATTAAGGAACTAGAAGTATATATCCCCTTCTTACCCGAAGAGCTAAAAAAAGACTTTGAAGAAAGTAAAATTGACTATGGTTTTACTTTCGATTACTTTTGGAATCTATCTGAAGACTCTTTCTCAGTTGCCATTGAAGTAATCTACATATATGATAAAGATGGTTTGAATAAAGAAATTCTTCGATATATTGGAGAGGTAGAATATAACATTCAAGACCTAGGCAAATTTATTGATACTAAAAGGAAGATCGTTAAATTTACGGAGGAAGTCCTAGCAATCTTAACAGGAATAGCTATTAGCACTGTTCGTGGTATGATCGCAACTCGAACCTTTGGGAAATTTCAATCTAATTTTCATGTACCCATATTGAGCCCAATCCGGATTGTAAAAGACTACCTGGATCAAGGACAAACCTGAGCATATTGACATTGTTTCTCCAAGTTTATGTTTAGATGTAATAGCCCCTGATATTGTCGCTCTTCGAGACGACTCTCAATGAGCCTGCCCCCTTTAGCTGCTGATAAGGAAAACCTTTTAAGGCTCTTTCTAACCCGCTGGCGTCAAAGTAGGAAATACGGATCAGGAAAAACCTTGAATAAGTTCCGAGTCTTACTATAAAACAAAAATATTAGCGTCAATGGAATTTTTCTCTCAACGCGAATTATCAACCTTCAGTACTCGTGCCAGTACCTCTTACGACAAAAACAAGGAGGAAGATAAGAAGCAGTTTACTACAGTTAGAACGCTCTATGATAAGCTTGGGTATCTGGCTGAACAAATTCAGGAGGCGGCCTTCCCGGAAGGAGCGATCAAAATCAGGCGCAACCCGCTCAACACAACAGGGGCCATTTTCATGCCGTACCTCTGGGCACAGGTTTATCCAACGAAGGAACTGGCAGAGCAGAAAGCACTCGCATTTACGGTGAGTATTGACGCAAAACGCTACGTTGATATTAAAATAGACACTGTCGGTTTGAAAGATGACGATCCGATCCGAAAGCAGTATCTGAAATGGCGCGGGGATATTTTTAACTCTGATATCGTCAAGCTTTTTAGCTTTGAAGATGTATTAACACTCGATTGGGAGCAGCTCATCAGTCAGATGGCAAAAGCAGCAAAGGGTATGCTCAAGGACTATCATCAATTCAACAAGACAGTAGACCGAAAGGAAGAAAACAGGGACAGTTTTATTCAGGAGGAGTTTGCGCTCAACCAAATCCTTTACGGCCCACCCGGTACGGGAAAAACCTACCGCACTAAGAACATCGCAGTCCAAATTCTCAATGGCACTCCTGACCACAGTCGTGAAGAGATTAAAAGGCAGTATGATGATCTTTACAAACAGGGCCGTATCCGCTTCATGACTTTCCATCAGGGAACAACCTATGAGGACTTCATAGAGGGCATCAAACCAGTATTGTCTGCCGATCAGGAAGAGGAAGATAGTACTGTTCACTATGTTATTGAAGATGGAGTATTCAAGCGGATGTGCGTAGAGGCTTCGCAAGAGTATGTGAAGCTGCAATCTCAGGAGCAATCTTCGGTCAAGACACTGACGTTCTCCCAACTGTACGATGAGCTCGTCAGCCAATTTGAAGAACGGCTGGAACATGAGGAAACGATTAGCATTCCTCAAAAATCCGGCAGTCCGATAAATGTGGTAGGGACGAGCTCCAAAGGCAACCTGCTACTGAAGCATGAAGATGGGCAGCGTGAATATACCGCTTCCAAAAGCAGGCTGGAGAAGTTATTCAACGCTATCGATGACTTTGACAACTTACCGAATATTTACTCCTTTTTCCGCGAAGTCATTGGCGGCAGTAATGCAAGCGCCAATTGGGCAGTCCTTAATCAGATATACAAGCTTAAGAACGACTATTCCCAAGACAAGAAGACGGCGCCTCAGAAGTCTATCAGCTATTCTGACAAGCTACGGGCATTTGAGCGTATAGATTGGTCTAAGGTTAATCCTGATCAGGATGTTCCCAAATACCTTTTGATCATAGATGAAATAAACAGAGGTAATGTTGCCGCAGTCCTGGGCGAACTTATTACGCTTTTAGAAGCAGACAAGCGAGGCGGGGCCAAGGAGAGCCTCGAAGTAACCTTGCCCTACTCAAAATCTAATTTCGCTGTGCCACCAAATCTTTATATCATCGGGACTATGAACACCGCAGACCGCAGCGTAGAGGCCCTCGATACTGCCCTGCGCCGCCGCTTCAGCTTTACGGAAGTGAGCCCGCAGCCTGAGTTGCTATCGCCAAAAGCCATGATCGTGAGCTTGCTGAATAAGGAGGCGTATGCCGATCTGGGATGGGAGGAGGAGCCTTATCACTCACATGCCCGGAAGTTGTATGATTTTCTGGGCGTGGCACCAGATAGTGTGGAGGAGCCACTAAGGGAAAGAGCTGAAGTGGGAGAAGGATATTGGGAAAAGTCTGATCTCGAACATTTATCACCTGATGATTTCACTGGTGTTCAACTGGATAAACTGCTCCGCACCATCAACCTCCGCATTGCCCGGCTCATCGACCGCGACCACATGATTGGCCACGCCTACTTCATGGGCATCGCCACCGCCCCTGATCCCTGGCAGGCGTTAAAAGATGTTTTCCACCGGAATATACTGCCCTTGCTGCAGGAGTATTTTTTTGGGGATTATGCCAAAATAGGACTGGTATTGGGCAAAGGCTTTGTTAGTACCGAAAAGGAAGAGGAAAAAGTTGAGTTTGCGGACTTTTACGATGAAGCCAGTGCAGAATTAGCTTCTCAAATGCAGTATCTACTGGAGGATGTTTCCAAAATGTCCATGCCCGACTTCCGGGAGGCTGTATGGAAAATTTCACCTGATTCCAATGCAGATAAGCATGGCTAAGCACATCAATAAACTAACCGTTTTTGAGCATCAGCCGGTTCGTCAGGGCAGCGGGGAGCATCAGCTTAGTGCTGCAGAACTGCAGGCGCTGCAATTGCACCATGGGGAAAAGGGTGTCCCTTACTTCTCGCTCATCCACCGAGGTGTCAAATTCAATCAGTATGTCGGTGTGCTGCAGGTGGGCAAACGGCTTATAGAGGTGCTGCCCAAGGCGGATAAAGACGATGGGGAGGAGCGCTGGCGTAAACGCCTGATCGACATGCTGCGGGCCACCAGCACCCTGCAGGTGGAAAATACCAGCTCCAGCCAGCTGAAGATTAAGCCCAATTCAGTGCTTGACCTCTACTTTGAGCTGCTGATCGCCGAAATGGAGCAACTGCTGCACCGCGGGCTCGTCAAGCAGTACCGCCAAACTACCGGTAACCGTACCGCGCTCAAGGGCAGCCTGCAATTTGCCCAGCATCTCAACCACAATCTGGTGCACCGGGAGCGCTTCTACGTGCGCCACACCACCTACGACCGCAGGCACCTCCTGCATCAAATCCTGTACGAAGCCCTGCTGCTCCTGCAACGCCTCAACACCCACCCTCAGCTCCACCACCGCATCGGCCGGCTGCTGCTCGATTGGCCAGAGCAGGATCGGCTTCGGGTCTACCCTACTCTATTCGAGCGGCTGTCGTTCAACCGCAAAACAGCGCCCTACCGCTCTGCCATCCAAATTGCAAAAATGCTGCTCCTCAACTACCACCCGGATGTCAGCCGCGGGCAGGAGGACGTGCTGGCGCTCATGTTTGATATGAATCAGCTGTGGGAACGCTTCGTGTATGCGAGCCTGCGGAGATACGCCCCGAAGGATATGACCGTACACGCTCAAAATACAAAGCCCTTCTGGACTCCAGATCAAGGCCAAAGACGGACGATGCGGCCGGATATTCTACTTAAGTCAGCCGGGCAAACCATTGTCCTCGACACCAAGTGGAAGCGCCCTAACGGTTACGGCCCTTCACCGGATGATTTGCGGCAGTTGTATGTGTATTTGAAATACTACGGGGCGGAGAAGGCGGCATTGGTATATCCTGGAGGCAACAAGACAGTCAATGGTCGGTTTGCACCGCTGCCCGGGGTGGGTTTGGAATCTTGGGGAGCAGGGAGTCTCTTGTTTTTGCCGGTGGAGGAAAATGTCAGAAGATGGCAGCAAATAATAACAAATCACATTGAAGAATGGGCAGATTTCACATAATCAGGCATATTAGCAAAAGTAATTATTGGCAAGCCTGCCTTGGTATGTTTAATTCACTGTATAATCATCTTTCATGCGATACTACCTGGGGGTAACTGATTACAACTGGTTTAGCTTCCTCCGTGATGAAAAGGCGGACGAAGTGAATTTCTGGCAGCCTAGCGGGCGGAATAAATTCAGAGTGATTGGACAAGGCGCCCCTTTCTTGTTTAAACTAAAAGCCCCCCATAATGCCATTGGTGGCGTAGGGTGGATGGTTTCTCATTCTATTTTGCCCCTTTCTGTAGCCTGGGACTTTTTTGGTCATAAGAACGGGGTTCCATCATTCCATGCTTTACGTGAGAAGATTATCAACTATCGCCGTGATGAGCACCCCAATCCGCCTATAGGCTGTATTCTGCTAACTGACCCCGTTTTCTTCGAAGAGAAAGATTGGATCTCTGTCCCTGCTTCCTGGGCAAACAGTATTGTGCAGGGCAAATCTTACGATACTAGCACACAGGAAGGGCGGTTGCTCTGGCAGGAAGTGGAAAAACGTCTTGAGGTATATCGCTGGACCCAAAGAGCACCGGAAGAGAAAGCTCCACTGGTGGAAGACCCATCTGGTGAGTACCGCTATTTGTTATCGAAAGTCCGCATCGGGCAGGGTGGGTTCCGCTCTCTGATTACTGAGGCTTATCAGCGCAGGTGTGCCATATCCGGAGAAAAGACATTGCCTGTTTTGGAAGCTGCCCATATCAAGCCCTACAAAGATTCTGGTCCCCATAAACATGCCAACGGCCTTTTGCTGCGGTCAGATTTACATACCCTCTTTGACACCGGTTATATGACCATTACGACAGATAAAGTTGTAGAAGTCAGCCCGAGGATTAGGGAAGAGTTCCAAAATGGAAAAGAGTATTACCGCTTCCACGGAAAGCCTTTGCTGATTCTACCCGAGCAAGTACAAAAGCAACCTGGCAACCCCTACCTGAGTTGGCACAATGAGCATATTTACAAAGGTTAGAAATAATAAAAATCAACAGATGACCACCCCAACCGACCTCATCGGCGACATCCACGGCCACGCCGACCGACTAAAAGCACTGCTCCGTAAGCTCGGCTACGAGCGCAAAAACGGTGCTTACCGCCATCCCGACCGCAAAGTCATCTTCGTTGGTGACTATATCGACCGCGGGCCGGACAGCCCGGAGGTGGTGGATATCGTCCGGGGGATGGTGGATGCGGGGAGTGCGGTTGCCTTGTGTGGTAACCACGAGTTTAATGCAATCTGCTACAATACGTCAAAGGAGGGAGGCGGGTACCTGCGGCCGCATACGACCAAGAATACGCATCAGCATGCCGCTACGCTGGAGCAGTACCGCGACAAGCCGGGCGACTATGACTCGGCTATTGCGTGGTTCAGGACACTACCGCTGTTCCTGGAAACGGAAGACTTACGTGCTGTACACGCCTGCTGGGATGAAGCGGTGATCAGGAAGCTGCACAAGGCGCTGGGCGGAGCAGTCCTTCCGGAAAGCTTACTGCCCGAAGCGGCAGAAAAGGGCACCGATTTGTACCATTGGGTGGAAGTGACCTGCAAAGGCAGGGAAGCCGACTTGCCGGAAGGCTATAGCTTCCACGATAAAGACGGGCACGAGCGGCGCGAAATACGCATCAAGTGGTGGCAAAACCCTGAGGGGCAGTCCTTTCAGGATATGAGCGTCATCCCGGGACTGGGGCTCTACCACCTGCCTTTCCGGGATACTGAGGCCACCCACTACCCTACCGGAAGCCGCCCGGTATTCTTCGGTCACTACTGGCTGAAGGGCACGCCTGAGCTTTTGACGCCCAATGCCTGCTGCCTAGACTATAGCGTGGCGAAGGGCGGGGTGCTCACTGCTTACCGGTTTGATGGGGAGCGGGAGCTGAATGAGGGGAAGTTGGTTTGGGTGTAGAGGCAATGGTGCCTCAGCTGGTCCTATGCCCTCCAACCGCCGAACTATAAAAGGTTATCAGCTATTCCGAGCGCGGGCGCGAACGTGCCGTGGTCAAGATTACCCCCAAAGGATAGTTATCTAGTTTACGCCAAAATCTTTCCGCGGGCGCGCTAAAATGTTCATTCCCTTACCTTAATCATCTTTTTAGTCAGTTGATGATCATTCTGCTGAACACGGATAAAGTAGGCTCCTGGGCTAAGGCCATCTTGGTTAGTTAACGTATACATCGATGACTTGTAGGCATATCGTTTTGAGTAAAGCAACCTTCCAATATTATCATAGAGCATAATAAAAATAGGACTGTTACTGCTGCTCTCAACTTCAATATTCACCTCATTTACAAAAGGGTTAGGATAAGTTGTGACTTTCAGATTAAATTCAGAATCACTTACCTGAGGGCTCGGCTCTGTCTCATCAGCATCTACTGAGGGAACCTGAGCGTACCATTCTTCTTGTTCACAGTTGACAGCATACTTCACCAATTCGTTATTGGTCCCCAGGTACAGGCACTCTTCACTGGGCTCATAAATTAAATTATACATCCAAGCGTGACGGCTCCGAAGATCGTCTTTGATCAGCATTTCCCATTCCTGGTCTTTATACTGATAAATTTTATAACGACGGCCTATCCAAAAATGATTGGTATCAACAATTGCCATGTAAAAGGGATCCTTACACCCCACAGTCTTGACCGGTAGTTTTGCGACACGCTGCCATGTCATTTGCTCAACATCCAATGCATAAACATTAGTAACGTACAAAACCATCGGAATACCCTGAGGGGAAAGCTCGAATGTTTTAACGCCATCCCAGCGGTATATGACATCATCATCAGTAACATATTTGTACCATTGACCCTCGACTTTTCTATGAAAAAGACCTTCTTCACACCATGCCCATGCATTACCATTTTCGTCCCATCTCACTTTTTTGACTTTACCAGTGCGGCTTCCATCTGCATTCAGCATTCCCCTTATCTTAATAAGGTTACTTTCTGGCAGATAGAAATACTCTGTGTTTGATGCCACAAAAAGCACGGTATCTCTGTAAGTACCAATATCTACTACAACACCCGTTCCTTTTACCTTTGAGGATTGCAGCAGGGAGCTGTTCTTTATGTTTATCATTTTCAATGTCAGCTCACTGCCACGCCTCTCCTTTCCTATGTTGATAAAAGTGCTATCTGAAAGTGTATAAATCCGTCCTTGATCAAACCGTTGATCAAATAGAGGGTAAACACCTTTACCATCACACGTATACACTTGCCCCAAAGTCCTGGCCAGGACTCTATCTCCATGTATGGATACCTGACTTAATTGCTTAAATTGTGAATCTAGCCCTGGTAATTTAACCCGCTGCCATGAACCATCCCGATACACTTTTAGCCCTCCAAAACGATTACCATAAGCCCAAACTTCACCAAATTTATCGACAAAAGCATACTGTATAGGCTTGGTCAGATAAGAGTGTGCAACTTGCACCCACTCCTCATCAGCATACTGAAACACCACTCCATCTGCTAACGCGTATACATTGCCAGATTGGTCATTGAATATATGTAACTATTCAGCACGCCTGTGTGCTGAGAA